>LAHS01003055.1_pt1 | contig 27838 bp, 23 predicted proteins | sample 329651 | NCBI WGS metagenome assembly LAHS01 (sample SAMN03275699, study PRJNA271635) | activated sludge metagenome | isolation source: sample C-1 Sludge from hydrolytic chamber (first chamber) of Anaerobic... | reverse complement strand
TTCATCTATGTTCACCTCCTTTAATTGTTCTCATTGATAACTAAAGCATCATTATTTCAGGGGGCTTGTAGCTACGGGTGTTAGCCATGCTTTTAATGGCATAGTAATAATTGAAATCAAAAGGAATATCGATATTAAAATCAGTTTCTATTTTCGATATAGGTATAAGAACTTTTTTATTGGGCGCGGTAATTTGTTTATAGATATACTCTTTTCCATAAGTCTTACTACCAATAATTGTGGTATTTTTGTCATCCTTGAATTTATCCGCAAATAACTCTGCAGAGCTACACGTTGAATTTGAGACGAGTATATAGATATGAGCAATTGAATATTTCTTACATGTATCAACAAACCAATTATAGTAATTAATCATCTTCTGCAATTCCCCGCCGAAATTAACTCTTAAATCGACCACTATATTTTTCTTAAAGATTTGTTCATCTAATTTTGGAATGACATCAAAACTAATACATTGTAAAAACAAGTGATTATTACTAGTAAAATTTTCGTACACAATCTGGCTCCAATCGAAGTCTTCTAAAGTTAAAATCCACTGACTACCATTATCAAACTCCACTATGTTTTCCCCAATTGCCCAATTACTACTAACATCAGATGCTTTACCGTTAGCTTTCACAATCGTATTGGATTGGATCTCTTTCGGTAATGGCGGATAAATATCTATTATGGATATTTTAGAATCACTTTTTTGGATTATAATTCCGAATTTTTCGAAAATTTTTTCCAAAGTTTCTTCCTCTATCGTGATTACTTTAGACATATGCCACAGACTCCTTATCGACATAACTTGTAAAATCGTATTTTATATCAAATTTGTCGTAGATATCCTCGGGTGTGTTGTGCGAAACAACAATGATTGTTTTATTTTTTATATTTAACAGCTCATCCCAAAATATTTGACTATTAAAACTATCAAGATTAGAAGTAGGTTCATCAAAAATTAAAGTCGATTTCTCTGACATTAATCCTCTTAAAATAAGCAATCTTCTCTTTTCACCACTAGAGAGTTTTGCCACGTCTTCACTTAAAAGTTTCTCTTCTGACAAGAACTTCTTCATATAATTAAGTTCTTCTTCACTATACTCATCTCTCAATAAAATATTAAATATAGGTGAACCATCAAAAAGATTGTTGTCCGTCATGACGTACATAATATCTTTAAATGGATTACTATCAACCTTAAGACTATTGTTGTCATAACAAATTTCCCCAGTATGGTTGCTCTTTAATAATCCCAGTATGGATTCTAAAAATATAGATTTGCCTAAACCACTTTGCCCTGTAATAATATGTGTGTTGTTTTTTTGGAAAGTTACATCATTATAGTTGAAAACCGTATTATCAAATTTAAAGGATAATTTTTTAGTAGTAATTGCGTTATTATAGCTAATCGCTGTTTCAAGATTATCTGTTTCTACACAGATAATGGAGTTAATATCTTCTCTTAGTTTTTTCGTGCTGTTTATATTATTTATACTCCTTGATAGCGATAAAATCGGCATACTTAATTGCTCTACTAAACCTAAAAGGGTAATCGTAACACCAGGAGTAATATGACCTTTAATAATTAATAAAACCGATATCGCTAGAATTAAGAAATGAGAAGAATATGATAGCAAGGAATACATCGTATTTAATGTAATTCTATAATTCTCCGTTTTTAACCCCGCATCTCTTTCTTTATTAATTTCATTTCTAGACCTATTTCGAAAAAGGGCATCAGCATTTAAAATTCTTACGTACTTTAGATTATCTAATAGATTTTTAAAAAAGCTGAGGTTATCCCCTTTTTGGTTTAAAAAGCTTTTTTCAAGATTCGCCAGTTTATCTTTGAATAATTTAGTTACCAATAAAGGCAGAAACATAAAAGCAATTACAACCAAGCCAATATAGATATTAATAATAAGTAAAGACGTTGTAACGAAAACGATCCTTAGCGTTAAGTAAATAGCATCAAAAGAACTTCTATAATATTGATACTCTAAACTATCCACAACATTCGTTAACGCATTTAAGTTATTTTCATTTTTCACCTTTATATTTGAAAAGTCTCTTGTCTTTAATACGTTGTTAATAATTGAATTTTTAAGTTTTGCAAAAGTATTTCTAATTAAATGATTTTCGTACTTCCATTCTAAAAAGTAAAATAGCACCTCTATTAAAATTAAAACCCCGAAAATCAAAATATACGTAGAGACTTTATCTAAATTTTGATCAAGTGCGCCTTGAAATAAATCTCCTTTAATAAATTGGATAATTGTCCCCATTAATGTTGAAACAATTAAAATAGAAATCAAAAGGAAAGTATTTCTATTTTTTATTCCAAAAATAATAGATTTTTTCAACCCCAAGTCCCTCCTAGCCTACTCATTAAAAAATAAATAGAGTAATTACGTAGAAAATATCAATCCATCCACCCATTTTACAAAACCTCCCTTCAACCCAAATTGTATTCTCAAATCGAATAAACGCTGTTGTTTATATGTCTGATAATAGAGAAATAAATTGATTGAATGGTAAAATGTATACAAATATATACATTTTAGGAGGTTTTACTATGTTTGGTCCTACAATTGAAATGATAAGAGAAGGTAAAAAGATTAAAATAAAGGATCTTTGTGATGGCATAGTGACCCGAGCTGCTTATCATCGTTTTGCCAGCGGTCAAACGGATACTAGTATCCATAATCTATCCTTATTTATGGATAGATTGCATATTTCCCCTAATGAGTTTTTCTTAATTCATAGCAACTATGCGAGTGATAAAGTAGTTTGCTTTTTAAAAGAATTATCTAGAGCATATAGGGTGCAGGATATTCAAGAATTGCGCTCTTTAAGGAAGAAACTAGAGGCGGATTTTACTGGTTTAAAACATGAACATATGACCGATCTTCTGAATTTCAGGATTTGTAGGTTGTTGGGGCAAGATATTGATGGCAAAAAAAGCAGTTTATTTAAGTATTTAATCAGCACTGAATTTTGGACTCATTATGAACTAGTACTATTTACAAATAGTATGTATGTTTTTTCATTAGAATTAATCGATGCTATTCTTATACGTTGTATTCAAAGGTTTAATAAATACAGTCAGACTCGACCTTATGGAAATGAAGGCTTTCGACTTGTAGTCAATGCATTAATTTTAGCCTTTGAACAAAAAGATTCATTTTACACTACTAAATGGATTGATTTATTAAACACCATACAACTAAATGATAGTGATTTCTTTGAAAAAGCACTGTTCAAAATATTTAAAGGGTTTTATAACATCACAATACACAAAGATCAAAATTCCATTTCAGAAGTAATAAAAACAATTGAGTTTGTTGGGCATATAGAAGCCCGCGAACATGAAGTTATGTTTAATCGAATGCTGGATTTCATACTTGAGCATAGCGGATTAGAGAAAGTCCATTCTTCAAAAACATAACTCAATTGATTACCTCTCTTAATTAAATAATTTTGAGGTGAATCACATGTATGAAATGATGCCCTATATCAATGTAAGAACAGCAAATCACTCAACTAATGAGGAAAATCAAGATCGTTGGTTTGATAAAAAACTTTTTACTAGTTCCCGTAGCTTATATCATCAATTGCAAAGGAACGAGAATTTTAACAAAGCCACACTAGCTAAAAGAAAATATTTAAATAGATCTAGATATAGAGCAACACCCTTCGGCTTATTTTCATCTGTCTACTTCAATACTATAGATGAAGTAAATCATTCAACAAATCAAATGATTATTCATCATGACTTTAAAGTATATACAAGTATTGATTCGGAATGGATAAGTAAATTTATTTCAACCTTAAAAAATGAAAATTTAGCAAGCTTACAGGTTACGTGGAATTCGAATGTGGTCTACCAAAATTCGAATTTTTTATACAATAACTGGACATTAGATGATAAAAAGAAGTTTAATACAAATAAAATTCAATTAAATACTCTATTAGAAGCCATTCAAGTCCATGCAAAAAAAGCTGTTACTATTGAAGAGTTAGCAAAAAAACTAGAAGAACAAAATGGTGTTCTTTTACCATTTAAAATTGTATTAAATGTAGTGAAACAATTGGTCCACGGTGGCTATTTGATTACGGATTTAGACAATTTAACATTTATTCAAGACTTCGAACTTCTAATTCGCTATGTTGAAGAGAAAAATTATTCCTTCCCAAAAGATGCAATCAAGCAAATAAGAACTTTGATAAAAAATCAAAATAATTCTATAAGCAAGTTCAATATAGATACTGTAAACAAGTTGGAAAAACTATTAGCTTCAATTCATAATTGTGAACATTACCTTCGCTTTGATAGTGAAACTAACGTTATTAATCTTGATTTAGATAAAGGTCTTATAGAAAAAACACTCTTACCTTTCGTTAATTTCCTATCGACTTATGCAATACGGGTACCTGTAAGTGATAGATATCAAGCTGATATCCATTTTTTCAAAGAAAAGTACGGAAATTCAAAAGTAAAGTTTTTAGATTTTTACAAAAACTATCAATTGATTCGAGAGAAAAATTGTTCGCTAGAACGCAAAACGTCAGATTTAGAGAAAAAAATAAAAATGCAATTATTAGCACTAACATCTACGGCAGCAAACAGACATTTAAAAGAAATCGACATAGCAAATTTGCATTTTGAAGACCTAAAAATAGAAAGCGAAATTTCTCCAGCAATACAAAGTTGTTTTTACTTAGAGAGTAAAAATGGACAACTCAACTTTTCACTAACCCCGTATGCTGGAAATGCGGGACTTGGACGTTTAGAAGGACGATTTTCATATATAAATCCAGCATATTTTACAACAATGAAAAATATTGAAAGAAGAAAAATTACAGAAGCTAATACAGAGGTCATTACCGTTAAATATATGCCTAAAAATCAACACTACTATAATATTATGAATGATTGCTATGAAGGCAATTTAAATCTTCAATATGGAACTGCTGAAAATCAACAATCCGTTCCATTAGAGCACCTCTTTATTAGCATACAAGATAATAAATTAACACTTTCTGCATTATTAGATGACGGTACTGAAAAAATTGTAAAGTTTGAACAATATAATGTATCTAATATTGAACATTTTTCCCCACATATTTTAAATGACTTACTATTTTGGAGTAGCAATTACTATGCAAATATTATGTCGCTTCTATTCGATATTCAAAAAATACGAAAAGACTTTATTCATTTTCCAAAGGTTCTTTTTAAAGACATTGAATTAATCCCTCAATCTTGGCTAATTAAAAATTATATGGGAGATATACGCTCACAAAATCAATTTTTCAACAAGTTTACCGAAATGAAAACGATTTATGAAATACCGGATTCACTTTTTGTTAGATGTAATGACCTAAGAATATTAATCGATACTAATCGTAAAGAGGATTTAGATATTTTATGGGATATTTATAAAACGGATAATTCTTTTACTATTTACCTTGAAGAAAATTCATTGAACTTAGCTAACTTCATTACGCTTGACTCAGAAGGCAACCATTATATGTCTGAGTTTGTTTTTAACTTTGTAGCACAAAAGATTAAGCCGAAGAAACTTGTCCAACTACCTTTGTTTCAAACAAAGGAAGAATTAAATTTAGAAAGAAAAGTTAACTGGCAACATTTTAATATTTATTTACCGCACGAACTCCAAGACGACTTTTTAGGCACTTATTTAAATGAGCTTATTAAAGAGCTAAAATCCAACGGTGCAATTACTAAGTCTTTTTACATTCGTTATTTTGATGATAGACATCATATAAGATTAAGAATTTCTCCTACTTCTCAATTTAATGGAATAGATAAATATCTAGCAAAAGGCGTTATAGCTGGGGATATCATTGATTATAGTATAGGAAAGTATGACCCAGAATACGAAAGATATGGAGGATTGACTACCATGTCGGAGGCAGAGGATTTTTTCTGTGCTGATAGTTCTCTTATTCTTAGTTTATTAGCTTCCTGTTTAGGTAACGAAAAAATAGATAAAGTGGATCACGCTATCTATCTTGTGTTTAAACTACTATCTCTTCATACCAAAGATCTACATCAACAGTTCCGTATTATGGATGATGGTTATTCAAATAAGGACTTTTCAAAAGATTTCCGTGAAAACAGACATAAATATTTGGCATTTAGTGATATTGCTGCATCTTCAAATACTGATTTAACTGTACATCATTTTACTTTCAACAAAGAACAACTGACCGACTGGGAGCTCCAATTGTCTACCTATTTTAAAAAATTAATAAATGAAAACCGTTTTGATTTTAATATTATTCGAAGTTTAATACATATGACATGTATAAGACTGTTTGGTATTAAATCAGAAGAGGAAGAATTAGTTGGAAATATGGTTTGGAGAGTTTTAAAACAACGAATTGCTATGAAAAAGAAAGCAACTAACGCTAACCTTATTTTAAACCCAAACTAAAACAAGCATCGTTCTACAATTTATATTTCCATGGAAATAATTTTCTCTTTTTTAGCATGATCTACACGTTTTATTCAAAGAAGAGGAACATGCCATCTTCATTTTTGAGACTGGAGGGATACAAATGGAAGAGCTTGCTTTAAAATTAAACAATGTTCAAATTAGTTTTGGGGACAAGGAAATCTTTGATACTAAGGAATTAACCGTTTATCAAAATGATCGCATTGGTATCGTAGGGAAAAATGGCCAAGGCAAAACGACTTTATTGAATATCATTGCAGGTACGATTACACCTGATAATGGAAAGATTGAACGATTTGTCGATTTCAATTATTTTCAACAAATCGGCGAGCTAAAGGAAGAAACGAATGCTGACTATTTAGATTCCCAACTACTTAGCCGCTTGAACGTTCCTACTAACAGTGTTGAAACACTTAGTGGTGGAGAACAATCAAAATTTCGTTTAGTTCAGTTACTTTCTCAATATAAAATGGGTCTGCTGCTAGACGAACCGACAACGCACGTAGATAAAAATGGCATTGACATAATGATTGAAGAATTAAATTATTACTACGGTACTTTAATATTTGTCAGCCATGATCGCTATTTTATTAATGCAATTGCCACAAAAATCTGGGAAATAGAGAATGGGAAAATCAAGGAATTTAACGGCAATTACGATCAATATCTGGAACAGAAACAACAAGAGAAATTGGAGTTACAAAGAAAATATCAAAAAGTCACAAAAGAAAAAGAACGATTACAAGAAGCTGTAGAAGTGAAAAAGAGTCAGGCAAAGAAAATTTCTATCGTTAGTGAAAAAAACAAACAAAGAAATATCAAACCGAATCGCTTAGCTTCTTCCAAACAAAAAGACACGGTTCAAAAGAGTATGATGAAAACCGTTAAATCAATAGAGAAAAGAATGGATATGTTAGAGGAGATTCATATTGACAAAGATCCTAAACCAATTTCTTTTCCGATAGTGAAAGAGCTTGAAATAAATAATCGTTTTCCAATAATGGGACATAATATTACAGTTACAGCTGGAGACAATATACTTCTTGCAGAACAGGATTTCCAATTCCCTCTTGGCAAGAAGATAGCTATAGTAGGAGACAATGGAGTAGGTAAATCAACTTTCTTACACTATATAATGAATAATCAAGATGGTATCACGCTTTCCTCGAAAATTGCATTTTGCACTTATCAGCAAATGGATTATAAACTGAGTGGGGACATAAGTATATTAGAGTATCTTATGAAGATGAGTGAGTATAAAGAAAGTTTTATTCGGGCGATTCTCAGTAACCTTGGCTTTGAAGAAGCCACTATTAGAAAACCTTTACATGCGCTGAGTGGTGGAGAAGCAACACGAATTTCTTTGGCAGCCCTTTTTGCCAAACCTTCTAATGTCCTTATTTTAGATGAACCGACAAATTTTATAGACTTAGCTACCATTGAAGCATTGGAAAAATTTTTACTAGGCTATAAAGGAACAGTGCTCTTTACTACTCACGATCAGCTTATTGTAGAAAGAGTAGCTGACCAAATTTGGGAAATTAAAGATAAAACGTTACAGCTTATCAAGGAAAAATAGAATGAGAGCCTCTAAGGCATTAAAACCACCCGCGATGAGACGGGTGGTTTTCAAATGAGGAAAGAGTCAAAGATAGAAGTGAAATCATAAGTTCTTTCAAATTAAATATAACACCATCAATTCCTCGTCATAATAGTGCCCATTAAATTGAAGGGCATTGCGTTCTAAGCCGTAAACCTCAAAGCCTAATGACTTATATAACTTTTGGGCTGAACTATTATCTGAAACAACTGTTAAGTTTATTTGCTCCAAACCTTCACAACATTTCGCCCTCTTTATTAATTCGCTCATCAGTAATTTCCCTAATCCACCCCCTCTTCCTTCAGGTGCAACATACATACCAAAAACATTCCCTTTATGACTCATTTTTGGACTGTCTTCACGCACAAAAGTTACAATGCCTACCAACGAACCATTGTTATAAAAAGCACCGAGCACAAACTTTTCCGCTGTTGCTTCTATTCGCTCTGCAACTTCTTGTAACGAAACGTTTACTTCACGCTCATATGTGGAACCAAATGCTTCCGGATTATTTCTTAATGCACTTAAACGCACTTCTTGATATACTTGTGCATCTGATTTACTTAAAATACGAATCTCCATAATCTATCCCCTTACCGTTCGTTATCGTCCATTCATACATTGAAAATAAAAGTTTTAGTAGCGGTCTCCCCTGTCTGCATATTTTTTAGCATATAGTGATTTTGCGTTACTTCCTCTTGCCCCAACACAATAACAAAAGGAATGTTTTCACGATTTGCTTTATCCATCGCTTTTCTTAATTTTTTACCACTAAGCTCTACTTCAACGCGATAGTCTTTCCGCAATGCTTTTGCTAATACAAGAGACTCTACTGTTGTATGAATAGGAATGATATAAATATCAATTAATGTCTCCTGCTTTTTTTGTTCATCTAACATCATAGCTGTAAAAATAACATCTAACCCGAATGAAATACCGACCGTAGCGAACTTTTCTGTTCCCCCTAATAGCCCGCCAATCGCATTATCATAACGACCCCCGCTTCCTATACTGGATGTTATGCGACCATCCCGTACGAACATTTCATAAATTGTACCCGTATAAATTTCTAGCCCACGCGCAAGCAAAGGATTAAATAGACAATTTTCTGTAATGCCAAGCTTATTTAAATAGTGTTCTAATTCTTCCATTTCGGCTACACCTTCTTGAATCAGAGGCTCATCATATTGGCCGAAATAAGCAAGTGTATTTTTTCTATCGTCTTGTAAAAAATATGCGATTCGCTTTACAACAGCAAGTTGCAAACCTACCTCTGTTAACTCTTCTAAAACTGCATCATGACCTACTTTTTCAATTTTATCGAGTATTAAAATTACCCGACTTTGCACATCAGCATCTACACCAAAAACACCAAGTAAGCCAACTAATAGCTTACGATTGTTATATTGAATGACAACATCTTGCTCTAACTTTTCAAAAGCATCTAATGCCATCATCATCAATTCGGCCTCAGCTGCTTGTGAATCAACCCCAACAATATCTACATCACATTGTGTAAACTCGCGAAATCTCCCCGCTTTAATCGGGCCATCTCGAAACACTTTGCCAATTTCATAACGTTTAAATGGCATCGGTAATGAAGGGTTCATTGCAATGACCTTTGCGAATGGAATCGTTAAATCATAACGTAATGCTAGTTCACGTTCTCCTCGATCCGATAGCACATACATCTCTTGTAGAATTTCAGCACCTCCTGCGTATTTTGATGCCATTAAGCTTGTATAGTTTAAAATCGGTGTTTCAAGTGGTTTACATCCATATGTGATAAAAGTATCTTCTAACGTACGACGGATTTTACGACGAATACGTTCTTGCTCTGGTAAATAATCTTGGGTTCCTCTAACATTTTGATAATCCATTTTCTTCATCTTCATTGCTCCTTTTTTTAGAAAATAAAAAAACCGTACTAACATAAGCTCCAACTTCGGCTTAGTTATACGATTTCATGAGAAATAGTCTTCCTATTCAAAATTAAAAAATTAATAAAGATAGCAAGACTAGTGGATATGATGATGTTGAGTTGCTGAAATTAGACGTTGTAAAACCGACATATAATCTCCTCCATTCAATTATTCGTAACTTTAAACTAAATGAATAATTTTGTCAATTCATTATTTTCTAATAAAAGGAATACCTAATGGAGATAGCACCCCAGAAGTGGCTGAGACAAAAGAGAAAAAGTGTTAGATTGACTCACTAGTTGTTGGTAGCGAAGGCGGTGACTCCTGCTCAGAACAGCACACAATGTAAGACGCGGGCATTCCGTGCGTTAGCGAGGGTTGTGGCTTACTGTGCTGAGCGGAAAGCACCGCCGCGGACAACAACGGCATAGCAAGATGAATTACACTTCTAATTTTTTTGCAAAAGCAAGAATAGCTAAGTTCTCCATATAGCAAAAAATCATGAACACCTTTCGTCTATTTCTTAAATTTTTTTAGTTATGTCCCAGCCCCTAGTTAAAACTTTATAGTAGCTTTTGATACAGTTCAAAATTCTCTAAACCATATTCACTATAACCTAAATCAACTGTATCAATATACGCAAAATCATATTTTCTATAGAGGCTGATAGCAGGTTGATTTTTTTCATATACATCCAAGCGAATTGCCTTTATATTCATGGCTTTACTATGCTCAATAATAAAATCCATTATTTTTTTGCCAATGCCCTTTTTTAGATAAGCCGGATGTACGGCAAAAGTATGTATAACCAAGATGTCTTCAGCATCTAAATGTATTTTCCAATCCACTTTCGAATAAGCCATTTCCTGTTCACGTCTTAAAATAACCGTCCCTGCAATATGATTTCCATCTTTCATCACATATAAATTACCTTCCTGTATGCCCTTAATTGCCGTTTCTTTTATAGGATATATTCCTTTTTTCCATCCAGGATAATTAATATGGGCATCAAGGTAGTCATTTAACTCATTATATAAAGACTCTATTTCTTCTATATGACAATTCGTTCCCTTTTCTATCTTCATCGTTTCATTCCTTTGCTAGTTAGTTAATTATTAAACTTCATTATAGATTAATCTAAATTGGGTCACAATGATCATCCTACCACGGGTTATGAAAGGACAGCCAAATGGAGGATGAAATTTCTTTTAGAACGGGTAAAGGATACTACAAGCGGCGAGGAAAGATTGGACAAATTGAAAATCAACAGAGGAGTAGATGTCATGACGTATATGAATATTGGATTAAAGTTATTTTTCGGGTTAATTGCTTTATTACTTGTGACACGTTTGTTGGGCAAAAAAGAAATATCACAGCTTACCCCCTTTGACTTTGTATATTCCATTGTTCTTGGCGGTATATTGGAAGAAAGCATCTATGATAACAAAATTTCAGCTCTTCATGTATGGTTCGCGGTTGCCGTTTGGGGAATGCTACTGTTCATCATCGAAAATCTATCGAAACGTTCCAATAAATTTAGAGTTCTTCTAAAGGGCGAAACATCAATTTTAATTAGAAATGGTGAATTTAATCTAAAAGAACTCGAAGCGAATCACCTAGAAATGGAGCAATTACGGATTATGCTACGACAGCAAGGTGTCTTCTCTCTTCGGGAAGTTTGTGATTTATACTTAGAGCCTGGTGGTACAGTTAGCTTAAAAAAATATGCTGAATTTGATACTGTTACACCAGCTATGCTCAATGTAAAAACGAAAAATGACACGATGAACTTCCTATTTGTGGATGAAGGAGAAATTAACGAAGAAATATTAAAGTATACTGGCAAATCCAAAGAATGGTTATATGATGAACTGCGCAAGGAAGGCTTCCCTACAATTCAGGATATTTTGTATGCGGAATGGTCACAGACAGATGGATTTTTTATCAAAACCTATACGAACAACAAAGATGGTATCCGCAAAGGAAATTAAAATCGTAGACTATGGCTTTTATCAAAGGGAAACTAGGTTTGTTATTTGGAAGATTTAAAGGTAATATATATTGAATAAATTTAACTGTATGGAAGTATAGAGGGAAACTATGAGAAAAAAAGTTATTGTGTCATTAATGTTAATGACATTCCTTTCTGCTGTAGAAGGAACCATTATTAGTACAGCCATCCCCCGTATTACAAGTGATTTGTCAGGTGTTGAACTTGTGAGTTGGGTATATGCCATTTATATGCTTGCCACCGCTGTTTCGACCCCAATTTACGGGAAACTAGCAGATTTATTTGGTCGTAAAAAAGTATTACTTATTGGCGCTGCCATTTTTTTAATCGGTTCGGCGCTTTGTGGTGTTGTGACCTCAATGGAACAGCTTATCATCTTTCGTGCCCTTCAAGGTCTAGGAGCTGGCGCTATTATGCCTATTACAATGACAATTATTGGTGACCTATATAGCGAAGTGAAAGACCGTGCAAAAGCGCAAGGATGGATTAGTGCCGTTTGGGGTGTCTCGGGTGTTATCGGACCATTAGTTGGCGGTTTTTTAGTTGACTCTCTTTCTTGGCGCTACATCTTTTTCTTAAACGTTCCTTTTGGCATTATCGCTTGCTTAATGATTGTCATTTATTACAAAGAATCTATTAGACCTGCCAAACATCATATCGACTATCTTGGTGCAACGGTGTTCTCATTAAGTGCAATCGCTCTACTTTATGCATTATTAACAGGGAGTAGCCAAAACAACTGGGGAGACATGTCCATTATAAGTCTCTTAATCTTTGCCGTTGTTTCATTTATTATTTTCTTATTGATAGAGAAAAAATCACCGGAACCATTAATTCCGTTAGCCTTATTCTCTAACCGTACATTATCAACTATCAATCTATTAACCCTTATCTCTGGTGCTATGCTTATCAGCATTACCATGTATCTCCCTATTTGGAGCCAAGGAGTCTTAGGGAAAAACGCAACAGATGCCGGGCTTATTTTAATGCCCCTACCTGTTATGTGGACAGTTGGTACATTATTCTCTAGTAAACTAGTAGGTCGCTTCAATACGAAACAAATCATTCTACTTGGGGTTAGCGTGCTATCCTTTGCCGCCTTCTCATTATTTACATTATCGACAGAGTCACCCGCTTTCCTTATTTATGTTGGGGTTGGACTATTTGGATTAGGAATGGGGCTTGTGACGCCGATTTACATGGTAACGATTCAAACAGCGGTTTCAAATCAAACGCGCGGAACAGCCATTGGTTTAAATACATTTATCAATACATTTAGCCAAACGTTAGGAGCTGCAGTTTTCGGGGCGCTGTTCAATACGATGATCCATGCACAAGGTATTCAAAACCTAGATCTTGTATCTTCTGGCGGTCATACTGGAACGACTGCAAACACAGTAACCAATTCACAAGAGGCATTGGCTTCCAGTGTACACTTTATTTATATGGGTACTTTTATACTAGCACTCATAACGTTATTAATTGTTTGGTTCTTTTTAAAACCAGCCCCACAACTAGTGAGCGATAAATAAACTATGAAGAGCTAGCAAGCCCAGAAAATTTTACGAATTGTAAAGTTTTCTGGGCTTATTTACTATAAGCATTCCTATAATTGAGAACGAAGAAAGTGAAATTTTCGCACCGTCACATTTTGTTTATTGTCTAATTGCGCATTAATTTTTGTGAAATTAACTGAACGTAAGTTGCTTCTAGGATTAGATTGAAGCATTTCTTCTGCTGAGTAGTTATAAGGATTTGCTGGCTCCTTCACACCATAAAATGGATTATAAGGATTAGCAGTAAATGAAGTAAGCGAGGCTGCTTTAGTATAAGTTTCTGATTTTTGCGCATTGTGCTTTTTTGCGATTGCATCCACATCAGACTTTTGTTGTTCTGTTAATTGGATTTTGGGATTGGATAATACAGATTGTGCATAATTAGCAGCAGTTGCACGATTGTTAGATATTATATACAAAAAATCATTCCTTTCGGATGTAGTAAGTTAAAATTTGTTTCTTATTTGATTTAAATTGTTATAAAAACTGTAGAGATTAGCATTATTACTAGACATACTTTTAGGGTAATAAAAGTTACTAAGAAAATTTGACGCATTAAATGCACTAGCATTGAACCCATTTGTTAAAGTTGCGAAAGGGTTAGAGGAAGTTCCTAAATTAGTGTAGATACCTGACATTAATAAATCGCTAAAGCCTACACTATTCATACCCGCCGCACCAATTAATTTCCACATCTGATTATTTTGCATAGCTTGAGTATTTGATTTAGCAGCTTCCTTTGTAAATTGTTGTGTTGTCTCATTTAGAACCTCTTGAAAGGTCTTTTGTTGTTGTGCAGACAAATTTAATTTTGGATTGCTTACGACATTCGCTAAATAACTTTGAATAGGTAAATAACTATTAGTATAGATGGACATATAATCACCTCGAATTAAAATCTTACTTTTCATTTCGACGCAACTTATATGAAATGTTTCATTATGTCATGAAAAACGTTTTTTATGTCATGAACGAAAAATACTCTCGATGCTATGCATCGAGAGTATACAAGATTATGATTGCGCTTGAAATTGGAGCAAGATATGTAATTCAAACACTTCATGATTTGTGTTGATTTGAATAGCCCCGTTATATTTATTGGCAATGTCTTGTATAATTTGAAGTCCAAGTCCAGTTCCGCAACCTTGTTCATTCACAAAAGCTGCGATGGGATTTGTCATCATTAAGATATACGCACATTTATGCTGTGTCGATTGAATACTTATCGAAGCATTAGGTAGATTCTTGGTAGCAGTCAGCGCATTATCAATTGCATTATGCAGGATAATACAAAAATCATATACATCGCAATGTACATAGCTTGGATAGGAGAATGTTGACTCAATAACAACACTTTGTGCATGCGCTTTTTTTATTTTTTCTTGAATTAATATGTCTACAATCGCATGTCCTGTAATAGAAGAGGTCACTTTTGAATCCATTTGCTGTTGCATGCTGTTTAAATACATGCTAGCTTCTGTTAATTGTTTCGTTTCAATAAGCCTCTCAACCGTGGCAGAGTGATTTTTCACATCATGCTTTAACCGTTGCATGTCTTTGTATAGATTATCAATACTTTGAAGATGCGCTTGTAGCTGATGCGTTTGATTGACAAGCATTAGCTGCTTTTGCTGCTGTACACGCTGTAAATCAAGTTTTTGCACTAAAATAAGCACGCCAAACATCGCTGCGATGATGATGCAATTATGAATCCCCCAATATTTTAAAAACGAATCTATAACGCCTAGACCAATCTGTTCGTCAATGACTTGGTGATATTGATTCATCATAAAATAGCTCGACATCCCAATAAGGGGCGGTAAAATCAGTAGTAAAATTTCCCGATTTGCAAACGTTCGTGGATGCATGCGTATATATTTTTCGTAAAAATGGATGACACACCATAAGCCAATTGTATATAAAGCAAGTAACAAGAACATCAACCAAATAGAATAGCCAAGATAACCGATTGTTACATCAACCAGATGAGGAATAATCCATTTTTCTACTAGATAAAACGATAGGTCACTAATTGGCCGATATAAAATAATAACAATTGTTGGCGCCATCCAACGTATTGAAAAATAAGTAATGACTATAAAAAACTTTAAATAGCTAGAAATTTTTTTTATTGGTAGTAATAGTAAAAAGGCTGTTAATGACGCAAATAAATAGACACCAAAATTTGATATATCACCTATCAACCATTCTAGTACTATAACCGCAATAAAATAGCCCATTGCTATAATTGATAAATACGAATGCTGAATAAAAATACGACAAAAACGATAGAAAAAATAAGCTGTACAAACTTGCATTAACCAATTAAAAATTGTGTTCGTTATGTCAAAGCTATCATTACTCATGTATGTAGGTATCCTTTATGCTGGATGTAATGCATATAAGCTTGAAGGAATTGTGTATATTTCTTTTGCGAAAGTGTTAATATCGTTCCATTATCTAGTATGATTTGTTGCTTAGTATAGCTGGCAATATAGTTGAGGTTGACTAAATAAGAGCGATTGATTCGGTAAAAGCTGTTGCCGAGATTTTCTTCGTACTGTTTAAGTCGCCCTATAAATGTGTATGAGCCGTTTTCTATATGTACTGTTAGTTTACGACCCAAAACTTCAATGAAATGAATTTCGTGGTAAAAAACTTTGTGCAGGTCAAAGCCAGATTTAATAACAAGATAAGGCGCGTCAATCGACTGACTAGAACGATTTTTAAGCGCTGTATGTAATACCTCATACAATTTTTTCGTATCAAAAGGTTTTAATAAATAATGAAATGCTTGCACGTCAAATGCCTGGAAAACATACTGTTCGAAGGCTGTTACAAAAATAATCGGATTTACATGTTGGCGTGCTCTTAATTTTTCAGCTACGGCTATACCTTTTATATCGGGCATTTCAATATCTAAAAATAATACATCAAAAGAGCCGTCTTGCTTTAGTAAGTCATATCCATTTTGAAATTGCTTAATTTGTACGTTAGGGTAACGCACTTTAATTTTAGATGCAATCGCGTTCGTTATAGCTTTCTCGTCATCGCATATCCAAATATTCAAAAGCATCACCTCTCTTGTGTCGAAAGTCTATCATTAAAATAGAGAAAGTCAAATGAAGATTGCACAGCAAAAGGATGTATCCACTTACAAAACCCCTACTAAAAATTGAATTTATATAAGTGTGATGTCTTGGAGATATATCTACAAAGAAGAGGATAATACCAATAAAAAACTACACATGACACGGCGGCATGTGCCCTAACCGTCTATGTGTAGTTTTTTTAATATTTGCCAATCGTTCTGTTGTAGCTACCACGACGTTCAAAGAATGATTGAGAACTTTCACTGCGTGCGTGTTACTTATATGTAACCTTGGAATAAGGATTGATTAAAAAATATCCCTCAATCCTTATCCACATAGCAACTTCAAAAACTCCATTTTGAAAAAAATTTGATCAAAATGGAGTTACTCTTTTTAGATAAGTATGAGATTTTTATAAAAAAGTTTGATCATTTTCCAACAATGTTGTTCAACAATTGCACCCGATTGCTGTAAAAGGACTGTTTTAGGTTGTGACACCCTGTTAAACTTTATAATTTTCCTGTATATAAAAAAGTCGATTCTCTATTGAAATCGACTTTGTCTTTCACTAAAGAACCCTGTTTCTGTTTCAGTAGGCATTTTACTGAGCTTTTTAACAGATATATTCAAAACTTTTAATCTGTTTATTTTATAAATTTCTGAAGTAATCGTAGTCGTTAAAAAAGTTTAAATTTGTTATTTCTTTTATAGGTTTATCTAAATTAGGTAAAGAGTCTAATTTAAACTAAACATGTCTCGACATAAGGGCGCAACTCACCCTTTTTTCGCTAAATGTTTCAAAAAATATGCTCCTGTACTAAAGACTTTTGTATAGCCCTTTCTTAAACGGATTCTAGACTCTCTTTTACACTAATAAAAAGAGGGTATTCTGTAACTATTTCGTCTTCTGCATTAGTTAAAACTATTCTATGATTTCCCTGCTTGACTACTGGAAACATGATGTTCAAACCAATATCCATCCCTGGATTCATTCCCTCTTTTCTGAAATTTCGCATTTCAAAACTATCTTCATAAAAGATATCATTTTCTTCGTTAATTACACTGATATATAAATGGTCTAAAAAATCGACTTCCTTAAATAAAAACTTCATAAATACTTTAAGCTTTATCATGCTGGGTAAAACATTTACAGAGGTTTCATTTAATATATTATGTAATGATGTACTTAGAACATTATCATCATAATTTATATCTTCACATACTATTATTTGCCCATAAAACTTTTTATTCATGATAACTTTTCTCCTTAATTTAGTTGTATTTAAGGTATAGTGATACATTGTTATATGTTTGTATGCTTTTTCCTTTTATGATACTAATAAAATCTTCTGAAATAAAATCACTATCGACCAATACTACTCTAGTGTTCCATTTCTTTTCTTTTCCCTTTACCAACCATGCTGGACCACTTAAAAATACTACAATTGAGTCTTGTTTATTTATTGATAAAATGGAATCAATCTCAGAAAAAGAGTCAGACTTATAATCTAAAAAAATAGCTAAACCTTTATTCAATTTTTGGTTAGCCAAAAAATCTATCACAATGTTTGTAGTTCTTTTTTTGTTAACTAAGTGGATACAAATAAAAATTAAAAAAATAAAGAGAATGCTTAACATTACTACTAATTTAGTTTGAATTTTTATTTGGACGGTACTAAAAAAAGAATAGTTAACAATAATTACTGTTATGAGTAACAAATTTCTTTGTATAGGATATTTATTCAAAAATTTCACATTCCCAAAACACGTACAGGTTTTTAATGAACTTTCTTTTTTACTTTGGTTTTTTAAATAAGTAAAAATTGTAAATATCGTCAGTAAACATATTGCTACTGAATTACTTAAAAAATAATATTTACTTAATGTAAAGGAAAAAAATAGTCCTAGTTCTAATGATAAGACACATACTGCCGCGATAGGAGCCAAGCGCCTGGGGACTACCTTATAATCTATAATTTCAAGATTAAAATCTTTAACACTTATTACTTTCGCATAAAAAGCAAGTAAGAATAATGATCCAAGAATTATATTTATTGAGTAGTTAATCATTAGAAAATGCCTTCGCTTGACCTAATTCTAATAAATCGCTACTATTATATACATTTTGACCCTTAATTACACATTTACTAGAGTCAATTAGATATGCATACGGTGTTGTGAAAACCCGGTATTTTAAAGGTAAATCTTCACGTTTTAGGCTATACAATGGGAATTCGAATTTGAAGTGACTTTTTATTTCTTCTATTTCCTCGTTTGAAGCCTCTACAAAAAGAGAAAAGTTACCATTAAATTGATCTGTTACCTCGTGTAGCTGGGGTAACAAATCTATACAGTCTAAACAACTAAGCGAAATGAAACATAATAAAGAAGTGGTTGTACTTGAATTGTTAAAAAGGTCTCCTTCAATAACATCACCTGGTTCATACGGTACTTGTACAATCTTTTGATTTTCAGGCTGTCCTGTTTTGGACTGAAATATTTTTTTGAATTTAGACTGTAACATCTAATCTCTCCTCCTTTTTATCATTGTTTAATTCTTTGTAAAATGAATTTTCTCGAATCAATTCGTAGTGTGTTCCAAATCCCACTATTTTGCCGCTATTTATACATAATATCTTATCGAATCTTTTCGCTAATGCTAAATCATGTGTAACAAGTATTGTAGTTAATGAATTTCTTTCCAATAGAATTAAGTTAATAACATTATTTGTTGTCATAGGGTCTAATGCCGAGGTTGGTTCATCTAGGATTAGCACATCAGCCTCTTTGACGAGCGCTCTGCCGATTGCAATTTTTTGCCATTGGCCTCCTGATAGCTGCTGCCCTCCTGAAAATTCATATCCTAACATAGCATTTAAATTATTTTTCAAATTATCTGGTATAAGCATAGGATATTTTTTGATTAAATTTGATAATCTCTCAATATTTGTATCATCATTTTCAAAGAGAATATTTTCCTTAACCGTAAGTGGGTATTTAACAAAATCCTGACTAACAATAGATATTTGCTCTAATAGAGTTTTTCTTTTTATTAAATTAATGTCTATTCCATTAAAAAAGAGCATACCATCCTCTATATTATGAAGAGCAGAGATTATCTTAGCTAGAGTAGATTTACCAGAACCATTTTCCCCTACAATTGCTATATTTTCTCCTATTTTAAAAGAAAGACTAATATCTTCTAGTGCTTTTTTATCCATATTCGGATAAGTAAACGAGAGATTATCAAGTCTAACATTCTCTATTTTATTCATATCGAATGCTGTATCATCCAACTTATTCTCGTTAAACTTTTCAAAGAAACTTTCTCCGTCTTTTATTACTAGCTTAGTCTCTTTTAACTTACCTAAAATTTCTGCTAGGCCTATTAAAGCCGATTGCAGAAAACCAGCTGCTGTGATTATTGCAAAATAATCACCTATTGAATTTTTATTTGTAAGCATAATCCCTGTCACAATAACTAACTGAACAGCCATTATTGAAATAACATTAGGTAAATGCATCAGGAATCGCCATTTAAATTCAGTGTTCATCAGTGCTTTTTGTTTTTCTATACCAATAGTATTATTGACTGACCATTTCTGTAATAAGAAATTTTTATTCGAGAAGACCATATTTTCCTTCTGAGTTTGAGGGTTTAAAAGTAACTGAAAAAAACTTTCTTTACCTCTACCTATTTCGGCAGTATCTCGATAATAAAAACGTAGTTTTTTTGCGTAAAAATTTTGAAATATAGCATTTGGCACAGCTAATGGGATTAATATCAATAAAACTAGCCAGTTATATTGGAAAATAAGATATGAGTATGCAACAACGAAAATTAAATTTTTCCCTAGATCAATATAATAATCGGGGAGAGCAGATAATGTTCCCAATGTCCCTCTAAAATAATTAACTTCGTTTTGATAAGTGGGGGTCTCAAGTTCGGTTATCGTATTAAAGTTAAGTATACTTAAAAACTTGTGGTTTAACTGGGATTCTACTGTTAATCGGATTAGTGATTTAATATATGTAATTACCTGCTCCGCTACCTTAGTTGATAATGAGAATGCACTGAGTAACAGAAGTAAAATAAGTGAATGTTTAAAGTTTGACATACCCAATGAATCTATAAATTTTTCAGTGAAAGTTACCAGTTGGCTATTTAAAAGAGCGGTAATGATGATCAGTAAAGTAACGGAAATAAATTTTAGTTTTGAATTTTTATAAATATTTTTGTCTAATAATTTACTTTTGTGACTCAATGATTTCACCTATTTGATATTTAAATGGTTTCAACATTCTATCTAATGTTTCAATTTTCCCAAATGGACCAGAACTAATAATTTGTAATTCCTTATTAACTGCTATACCCCAGGGAGCCCTTGCAAAGCCAAATGTTTCATTCATTTTATTATACGGGAACGAGAATATCATATTTTGATTTGGTAGTGCTTCTTTAATTGCATTTAAGTTTTGTAGATCTGTATCAATTAAGAAACAAGTATTTAATTTCGGATTGGTTTGTAAAACACTATCTATCGCCTCAAAAGCGGCTTCACATGCGGAACAGCTAGTGCTTAAAAAAACAATAAATAGATGATTTGAAACCAAGTCACTTAGAAACAATCCATTTTTAACTTCAGCATTAACTAAATAGTCACCCTTTTCTATAGGGTCAACAATTTGCTTTAAAAATTTGTGGTGTTCCTTTGGAAAAGAAATCATGTATTTTCCTCCTTGTTCAAAAGTATTTAAGCTACTTCAAATAGAAGTAGCTTAAATGAGTTGCCAGTATTATTAGCAGCATCTTAACGTTGTAGTTGATGAGTAGTAACAATCAGTTTTACTACCATTTTGACATTTAGCATAAATATGTTGCTGGTAACTCTTTTCTAACCATAAGAACCCACAACCATCATTATGGTTGCAAAATGCATCACCATAACATTCACCAACTTTATTCCATCCTTGAGGACATGACATAGCTTTCACCTCCTAATATGTATAATTAAACCCATAATTTAGGTATATAATGAATATAACATATAAGGGATAAACTGTAAATAAATATATTAATATTATAGAAAATTTAGTAATTCTATACTTTAAATAATTTTATTTTTCCATAATTGTTAATTTTTATAATAAATAAAACAGCATACAAATATATGCTGTTTTCGTAGCATTTCAATTATTTTTTCTTCCTCGCGATTAGCTTGTTTTTCATTCGTTTTATTATCTCGAATCGCAGTTAGTTTTTCTTTTTTACTTATTGGTTGATGTAGGGCTTGTTTTTTCTTTTGCTCTGCTGCTTTAATAATTTGATCCATCATCGTATCTGGATTAATTGTCAGTTGCACTTGCTTAGAGCGTTCCTTCTTCTAATTCGTTTCGTAGTTAATGCTGGAAAACAACTTCTTCTAAAAAGTCCAATTTATATTGCTTGCTAGGCTTAATAAAATGCACGTTTCATAATCCATTCCGTTATCATTCGGAATATAAGCGACTAAGTAATTTTTTGACCTTCGTTGGTGTAACATTCACTTCTTCAGCTATCTCTTTAATATTTATTTCCCTACCATTCTTCTGAAGCAAATTATTCATATGTTCTAGGCAATATGTTTGAATGATTTCCCAATCTGCATTTCTTTTTTGAATTTGCACCTCCGTTAATTCTTCTTCCACCACTGCACGTGCAAAAGAATCTGAGAAAATAAGCCATTCTTTTTGTTCTATATCCGTTACTAATGATGAATAGAGCTCTTTTTTAGGCATAGATTTATTGGCATCAATATTGACTATATACACATAAGATTCTTCAATTTCAATAATACGAATACGGGTTGAATCTTTTACAGATTGAAGTACTTGGTTAATATAAATCATCCATATTTCACCTTCATCAATTGATTGTAGTACAATTAGTTGCTCTACGTTTAATGGCTCTAACATGTCTATGCGAACAATTTCTGTGCAAGTAAATAATAAAACAGCGTCATACCACTTCCAAAAAGGCATATGTGTCTCTTTATCAAATACATTTGTAATTTCTCTAATACTTGGGCTTTCGTTTAATATTCTTTGTAACTATGACATTGCTAAATCTTCAATATGCTGAGAACTTATATTTTGAAAAGCATCATATTGTTGAATATCATAACAGTCATGAATATAACTAATATTCCGAGCCATTCCTTTATAAATCTCTAACTCGGTTACAATGCCTCAATCAATTTGTCGGCGTTCCCAGTAAACCCCTTCTATTTCAAATTTCTCAATAACTTGCTCCTTTAAAAGCCCGTCCTTCATCTTGATAGTTCTTGCGATTTCCGAAGATGCTCATATTCATCACGAGTGCATGGGTGTTTTTTTTGACTTTGATTTAACTTAAATTCTGTATTTAAAATTAATTGCACCTATATTCCCCTCCATTTTTTCACAACAAAAAACCCCTCTTCAAATATGACCACATTAACCAAATAAATAACTATTGGTTAAGTCTATAAAAGAAGCAGGGTGTTCCCGTCATTATAAAATTATTCTAAGTAGAAAGTTAATTGCTTTAGGTTAGATTAACTATGTCTTTTTACTACCATCACGTTAGGCTTCCTTACAAATGTTGATTTCCTTGTCTAAACTGTCACTACGTATGTGAAGGGGCATACGATTTATCGAGAAAGTCTCTTTCATTCTTATTATAGAGGCGTTTTAGCCCAAAACATCTATTTGAGTCTGTTTATATTCTCTTTCCCAGTTATCATACCATTTCACAATTTCTTTATTAGGCTCCTCTGCTAATTGCTCCTGCAGCATTTTCTTTAACAGCCAATATTGTTCCCTCACTGCAGATGCATTCTTCAGTACATGATAAAGCTTCATTAAAGTGAAATAACTATCTTCCTCATTAGGTGAAAATAATTGAACCTTCTCTTGTACCCTCACTGCAGCTTGGTAGTTTTCATTTTTTATATAAAATTCACTTAATTGCTGAGCTTGGTGCAACCACAAACGTCTTAATCGCTCTTTTTCACCTTCTGACCATATATAGCCACTATCACCTAAATAATCGCCTGTATAAGCTTGGAATACACGCTCATGCTCCTCTATTGTCCCTTGTTCAAGTTGAGACAAAGATTTTAATTGAGCTAGCCAGTGCTCTACATCAATTACCACATCTTTTATCGATAATTTATAACCTGAATTCAGTAAGGGACTAGAGATTTTGACATCGTCCAACCCATATTTTTTTAAAGTTTGTCGGATTGTATAAATAGCTGTATAAAGCTGCTTAGAGGCCCTATCCAAATCAGATTCTGGCCAAAATAACTCCAAAATAGTGTCTCGATAGATCATCTCATTGTGATGGCTAAGCATATAAGCAAACAATTCTTTTGCTTTTGATGTACGCCATTTCATTGATTGTACATTACCATCAGGCGCAACCACCTTCAGGCCCCCTAATAGCCGAATCGATTTTTGCTTAGTTGTGATTGGCGGATTTTTTTTAATAATCCGTTGGAGTCGTTCCAATGCTTTATGCAAACGTGGCTTTTGCACTGGCTTTAAAAGATAATCTATAGCATGCAAATTGAAAGCATCTATAGCGTATTGGTCAAAGCCTGTGGTAAAAACAATTTCCACATTCGGCGACATTTCTTGAATTTTTTCGCCGAGCATAAGACCGTCCATACGAGGCATTACAATATCTAAAAATACAACATCGGGTTGTAAACTTTGTATTTGAGCAATCGCTTCTAAAGAATTTGTATATTCTCCAACTATCTCAATTTCCGGAATACTACTTTTTTCAAGTAAGGTTTTTAGTCTTGTTAATGGCAAATGTTCATCATCAACTATCACAATTCTCATAATATCCCCCCTTAAAAACCACTTATATCCTTAATATCGTTCTATTATTTAAACATTTGATAAAAAACATTACTTTTGAAGGAGTTTTGAGAAATTTGTCGAAAACAATCCTTTATGAATAAAACAAAAATTATTCCCAAAAATTTAAAGATTTTTCTAATTGCTAGTGTATTCATTATCTTACTTGCATTACTTCGATTTACCTGGATGGATTTCATTAATGTCCAAGAAGGAATCGTTGCGAAACAAGGTATTATCGATTTAAGTGGTATTGAAACAAGTAAAGACTTTCAGAGAAGGCTACAGGGTGAATGGGAGTTTTACCCGAATACCCTACTCGTTTCAGAAAACCAAAAACAAAATAAACAGAATGGACATCATATTTATTCCGTATTACCCGAATCATGGGATAAATACTTTAACAATGAAAAAGATATTCACTATGGTTCTTATCGCTTAACCATTTTAAAGGATCACAAGAAGACTCAATTGTATGGCATTACCATACCTGAAGGTTTGTCACCATATGAGCTTTATGTTGATGGACAGTTTATCGGCGGTCTAGGAGACATTACAAAAGATAATGAAAAAACTGCCCCTATCGGTAGGCCTATCACACACTATTTTAAGCTAGATTCCAGTAAAAGTGAGATCATCATACAAGGTATACAAACAAATCACAATACACAGGGTGGTTTTACTAAAGATATTATTTTTGGCGATTTACACTCCATGGAACGCTCAAAGTTTTTTTCAATTGGAACGCAAATCGCAGTTTGTCTAGTGTTTTTATTTTATTTACTTTTCACGGTTTTACTTTATGCGATAGGAATTCGAAGTAAATTGCTTATTTATTTCACAATGATTATTATTTCTACTTGTATAACCATCCTTGTTTCAAGCAATAGAATTCTATATATTTACATACCCATTAACTGGATTTGGGCGAATAAGATTTATTACTTCTTTTATATTAATAGCATGCTATTTTTCTTTTTATTTTTACGTGATCTGGTCAAGGAATATTCTAAGCCCCAAATATTGAATGTTATGCAGATACTAATGGCTGCATACTTACTATTTATTATCATAGCTCCTATCGATTATTTTATTAGTACTAAAATTATTTTTACTATACTCTTTATTGTTTCACCTATTATTATAACTATTTTTATGCTTATTGTAGTAATTAAAGGAGAAAATGGAGTAGTATTTTTATTATTAACAAGTGCTACGGTTGCAAGTAATTCGTTATTTTTCTCATTAGGTCAGGAAATGAAATTACCTTATAGTCATTACCCATTCGATTTATTAATAGCTATAACTGCCCTATCAGCATTTTGGTTTACGCAATATTTCCAAACAACACTGAAGACTGAAAAGCTTTCAGTAAAGCTGCAAAAAGAGATTAACAAGAAGGATGATTTTCTTGCGAATACCTCTCATGAGCTTCGCAACCCACTGCATGGCATGATGAGTATTGCACAAACGCTGTTAGTTAAGCAGGATCATCAGTTCGCTGCAAAAAGTAATGATGATTTAAAGCTTTTACTGACAATTGGTAATCATATGTCCCATATGCTAGATGATTTACTTGATTTAGTAAATTTAAAAGAAAAAACTATTCGCCTTCAGCCAAAGTTAATCAATGTCTATAATTTATCAAGCAGTGTAAGCAATATTTTTCTTTTTATGTTAAAAGGAAAACCAGTAGAGCTAATAATAAACATCCCTAAAGATTTACCTCCTGTATTAGCAGACGAGACGCGTCTTATTCAAATTTTTACGAACTTAATTCATAACGCTATTAAATTTACAGAAAAGGGTTCTATTACATTTGATGCTGAAGTGCTTGGTAAAAAAATATATATTTCTATTACAGATACGGGGATTGGTATTGAAAAGGATATGCTAGAAAGAATATTTGAACCATATGAGCAGGTTGATTCGAGTATGACATCTATCGGTGGTGGACTTGGGCTAGGTTTAAGTATCTGCAAAGAGCTCGTTATCCTACACGGAGGCACGATATCGCTGTCATCGACTGTTGGTAAAGGGTCTACATTTACTTTTTCGTTACCGATAGCTGAAGATTTCACAGTAGACGAAGACGGCTTAAACGCTGAAAACGATGCTTCTCTTTCAAAGTACGTTTCATTACTAAACAATCTTTCCAAATTTGAAGGTGAAATTGCTGCAGCTACTGAAAAAGGGTCTCTTGTGACAAGTCATTCACGCGTTTTAATTGTTGATGATGACGCTCTAAACTTGCAGGTACTTGTCAATGTGCTGTCTACAGAACCTTATGAAATTGAAACTGCATTAAGTAGTGCTGAGGCTTTAGAAAAATTGCAGGAGGGTAGCTTTGATTTAGTCATTTCTGATATTATGATGCCGCATATGTCCGGCTATGAGTTGGCGAAACGAATTCGCGAGCGATTCTCTATTTCCGAACTGCCAATACTTTTCTTAACAGCTCGTCAGCAAAGAGAAGATATCCAGCTTGCCTTTTTAAGTGGTGCAAATGACTATGTTAAGAAACCAATGGAATATGTAGAGCTTAAATCTAGGGTCAATGCACTCGTTCGTGTCAAGCAATCTAGTGAAGAACGTCTAAGGATTGAGGCAGCTTGGCTACAAGCACAGATTCAGCCTCACTTTTTCTTTAATACACTTAACTCGATTATATCCTTACACGGAGTAGATGATGAGCAAATGGAAGAGTTACTGCTAGCCTTCAGTGATTATCTACAGACGAGCTTTGATTTCCAAAATGCCAACTTAACTGTGCCTATCAGCTATGAATTAAAGCTTGTTCGCTCCTATATAACCATCGAGCAAATACGCTTCGGTAATAGAGTTCAAGTAATATGGGATATACCTGAAAATATAGAGCTGTCAGTCCCACCACTGTCGATTCAAACACTGGTCGAAAACGCCATCCAACATGGCATTTTACCTCGCATACAAGGAGGAACTGTCACAATTCGCATTACAGAAGACGAAAAGCACTTTTCAATATCGATCTCCGATAATGGTGTTGGCTTTGTTAACACTGGCCCTAAAAAGCAAATAAGTGTTGGTCTAGTTAACACCGAACAACGCCTAAAGCAATTATTCGGCGTTAAATTAACGGTAGAAAGTGTAGTTGGGCAAGGTACGACCATCTCATTCTCAATTCCTAAATAGAGGAAGGCGTTCTCGGCCTTATTCAAAATCAATCTGTCGCTTTGAAAGTTCTATCCTTCTCGATTAAAAAGCAGGCTAGGGGTAAAGGGACTGACCCCGATATAT
>LAHS01000842.1_pt1 | contig 27849 bp, 28 predicted proteins | sample 329651 | NCBI WGS metagenome assembly LAHS01 (sample SAMN03275699, study PRJNA271635) | activated sludge metagenome | isolation source: sample C-1 Sludge from hydrolytic chamber (first chamber) of Anaerobic... | reverse complement strand
CGCAGGTTGCACTATTCCTGCACAGGTTGCACATAAAAAGGCCGCCATAAGGCGGCCTAAGAGAATAAAGAAGACTTAATTAAGCGCGAGGAGCTTTATCGTCTTTCGCAGATGAATTGATCTTTCTAAGCATCTCCTGCTCATAAGCTTCCTCTTTCTGCTGATGAGCGATAGAGAGCTGCTCTTTCTGCTTGTCCCATTCCTTGCCTCTTAAAGGATAGAAATACATGGCGACAAAGGAGAGGACCAGAAGGATGCCTGACACCAGCATCCAAGACATAAAGACGCCGTTTTTAGCTTCGGCGGTCTGATTGACCCAATCCGTGACTTTCTCCCCGGAGGAAGAAACAGTGGTCAGATCAGAGTTGAAGCCGAAAGCCACAAACATCGAATTGAAGATAGCGGTCGCGATGGACTGAGCCGGCTTGGTAATCAGAGAGTTAATGCCAGCGTAGACCCCTTCTCTTCTCGAGCCGTTATCGATTTCATCTTTATCCATGACATCGCCGTTAAGAATAGGAATCAGGTACATGCCGCCTGCAAACCCGACGCCGATGAGAAGGAAAGACAGAACCAAAGCGTAGAAATACTTGCCTAAGAAGGCCCCGATAAAGCAGCCTAAGCCCATGGCTGCGCACATGACCAAAGTCAGATTGCGAGCCCCGAACTTCTCTCTCGTCTTTGTGAAAATCACCAAGGAAGAAGCCGCGCCGATAACCATGGCGCCTAAGCAGACATACATGGAGATGCCGCCAAGCCAGCCCGAAGTTTCCTGCCACATCGGCCAGACCGGAGTCAGACCGTCCATAAGGGCTGTCTGGGCAAAGATAACCGTCCAGGAGATGACTTCGAAAAGCAAGAAGGACTTATTCTTGAAAGTCTGCTTCAGGCCATCGAGGAATTTCGGCTGAGCCTGTTCCTTAACGTAGCCGTTTTCTTTATAGAAGAAAGTGGAGACGAAAATGATGATAGCCCCGAGAATGCCGAATCCCATCATGCACAAGCAGAAATTCTGCTCGCCAATGGATTTAATAATCGAATCGTAATAAGAGTTAAGAACGAAAGGAATGCCTGTCGATAAGAGGGAGAAAACAATCTTCCAGATGAAAATAGGCGAACGGGCTTTGTTGGTAACCGCCATTTCAAAAGGCATGACATAAATGGCGGAAGCAACCGCTGTATATAACGTATCGAAGAAAAACAGGGTTGCCGTGAACATAGCCGCCAGGAAAACCTGGTTGTCCTGCATATTCGGATAGTAAATCCAGCAGAGAATGAAGAAAAGACCATATAAAGGAGCCCCGAAGCGAATCCAAGGGATTCTTCGCCCAAGCTTAAACTTGGCGTGATCAGCTATGTAGCCATAAATCGGGTCATTGACCGCATTCCAAATGCCAAAGATGATCCAGACAATAGAAGCATAACTGGCTTTAAGGCCAAGGTTGTAGATGTAGAACGAGTTTAATGTCGCCCCCTCTATGAACGAACACATCAGAGAGCAGGTGCCATCAGCGCCGGCTAGCCACAAAGCGCTTTTTAAAGGGACCTTCTTCTCTTCCAGATGACTAGGCGGTATAGCCGCCTGCTGCACTTCATCACTCATACAGATTTCTCCTCCTTTAAATTGTTGAGCGAATCCAGAAACGACTTCAGATCGGACAGATACTCCTCCTGGTGCTTTATAAGCGATTCGGCGTGATCCGCCTTCTCGTAGATATGAAGCTGGCAGTAGCCAGGATTCGCCTTTTTAATCTCCACGGAATTAGCGTAAGGTATCATCCTGTCTTCCCTTCCGTGAAAAAGAAGCAGGGGAACTTTGTTATTCTTAATCGTCTCAGCCGGACGGATGTCTTTAAGCCTGTAGCCGTACATTAGCTTCAGCCAGATAGAAGCCACGCTGACCAGATACGGAGGCAAATGATAAACCCCAACGAGTTTCCGGCACAGTTCCTTTAATGAAGCATAAGGGCAGTCAGAAACAATAAACTGCAGGCGGTCTTGATACTGTGTCTCCAGCAAAACGATAGCCCCGCCCATCGATTCCCCATGAACGCCCAGAAAGATGTCTTCCCCATAAGTCTTATAAGCCCAGAGGATTATTTCATGGAGATCGTCTTTCTCCTTAAAGCCCATAGTCACCGCAGTCTTTTTATTATCACCCTGGCCTCTTTCGTCATAGATGATGACGTTATAGCCGAGCTTATAAAAATCAATGCCGTATTTTAAGGAGCCTTCTTTATTCCAGGCGTAGCCATGGACGATGATGACGTACTTCTTGCTCCCAGGATTTAAGGAAACATCTCCGTGAATGACGTATCCGTCTTTCATAGCCCAGGTCTGCTTGGTTCTTTTTAAAAGGCCAATATCATTAATAACGCCCTTTTTTAAATCGACGTCATACGTAAACTCGGTCGTGTAGCGAATAGGATAAGACATGCTGTGGGCGAGGAAAAAAGAAGCAATAAGCGTAAACAAGACAAAAAGAGCCAGCAAAGAAAGAAAGATTATCAGGACAATCCATTCCGCCGGCACTGCTTTTTACCTCTTGAAGCAGCCTTCCATGACTGTTTCTTCTAAAAGCTTGATAGCTGCGGTATACGAAAGACGGCTCTTCGTTAAGAAGCCTTCTTTATATAAAGTCTCCATCCCCGAAGAAAGAACCCCGATAAGGAAAGCAGTATTCGTATTTTCTTTCAGAGTCCCGTCTTTTTTGCCAATTTCGACTAAAGAAGCAAAATAATCCCATTGTTTTTCATAAGAAAGAAGGACCTTAGAATAGAAAAGCGGCTCATAGTCTTTCATCTCAGACATCCGGACAATATTAACCTGAGTTTCTCTTTTCGTCTTAATCGTCAGAATCTGCACCAGCTTATCGTGAGTGGAAAGCGAAGGATCCTCAAAGATAGCTTTCTGTTTCTTATGAATATCATCGGCGGCATCTTCCAATAGATATTCGTAAATCTCTTCTTTCGAACCAAAGTTTTTGTAGATTGTCTTTTTAGAAATATGGAGGGCTTTAGAGACGCGATCCAAAGAAACACGATGGCCTTCAAGGTTGAACTGCTTGATGAATTCTTCAGTAATGAGCTCTTTAGTGTCTTTCATGGAAACTAGTTTCATTTTTTCAGTTTCCATTAATATAACGTGAAATCGCTTACAAGGCAATAGGCATTTATAACTTTTTGCAGAAAAAATTAAATAGACAGCAAAGTTTATTGCCGGGGTTTCATTAAAATAGATAGGAAAATGCTAGACAGTCTCCATCTAAAAACTGCAGGAAGTCCAAGGAAAAAACCGACCGTCCATCTGAGCCTTTTTAAATCTAGCTTAGAGAATTGATATAGGACGTCAAAGTATCGCGATTATAAAAATCAGCCGGTTTGCTCAAGTAATAATCAGGCTCAATGCCTCTGTCGATGCTGTAATAGGATCCGTTTTTCACCGTACATAATTTCAACGAGCCGGAAATCTGGAATATAGTCCCATCCGCCAAACTGAGAGGACAGACGACACAGGCCCCGCCATCCGAAGGCTGGCCTATAAGAGTGACGCGGCCTGACTGTTTGAACATCGCCGGGACTAAGTTGCCGCAGGAGAAAGAAACCGGAGAAGTCAGGCAGAACAGGTTCATAGAAGAAAGAACATCATTCTTATCAAAGACATGGTCCATATTCATATCGCACTTATAGCATGTTGTGCACTCCGCCCCAGTTATAGTGCTATGAACGCTTATGGAAGGATAGTTAAGGAAAAGGCCGAGAACATAAATGGCAGCATCAGCGACTCCTCCGCGGTTGCACGATAAATCGAGAACCACGTTCTCAATCGGGCTGGCATCCCGCTTTATCTTCGAATAGGCATACTCCATTAAGCCGAAAGTATCACTCGCATTCTCAGCGGCCGGATTAGTGTAATAATCAGAATCGTATAAATTGAAGGTATCAAAAGTTATGTAGGCCGTATTCCCCACTTCAGCGTAACTGGAAATCCCGTTAGGATAGGCAGCCTTGCGGGCTGAAGTATACAGATACTTCCTCTGCTGCCTTTCAAGAAAGGAAGCGGAGTATAAATCAGAGGTATCAAATTGACCCGGGTCTTTCCCGACATAAGGAGAATAATTAATAATGCCGCTGTGAAAATCAGAAAAATAGTTATAACAAAGCTTCATGATGCCTTTTGCCGCATCAACCGAATTAGAAGAAAGCAGAAGGCTATCTAAAGGGGTTGACTCAAAGAAATTGGCAAAGCTGTCAATTCCGTGTTCTTCTTTCAGGCCGTAATTCATATCCAAGGCCAGTATCAGTTCATCGCGGGTAAACTTAATCAAAGCGGGGCTGCGCGTTCCGGCCGGAACAGAATAATAAAGATCGGATAAATCACTAATTGAGCCACCCGTTATAAAAACACTCTCGCCGTTATAAGCGGCAAGAATCAAAAAGCCGGACAATACCACATCAGATAACGTCTGAAGAGGAAGATAGCCATGCCCATCCTGATAATAAGAAGGAATGCCATAATCTTCTAAATGAATAGTGTAGGAAGAATCTGTGCGATTGGTGGAAAGCTCCGTCTGATGCTTAATATATTCATACTCGCCTTTTTCGTTTACATAAGAAGAATAAATGACATCGAGTCCATTAACCTGGTAATCACTTTGAAAAAAACTGTTGCGTTCGGAGAAACATATTGTTTTTGCCCCGAAATCAAAAGCCACGGAGGCTTTCGTAAAGCTATTAATTAAAGTAAAGACTTCATTATCGGAAGAGAAATCAAAAGATGTTCCTTCAAATTCAAAAAAAGGCAGAGTATCAACAACCATCTGATGAAAGTCGGACATATCCATAAAAGGAATATCATTCTGACCGTTAAAAAAGGCAAGCTGAACACTGACCTTATTCTCCGGCTCAAGAAGGTAAAGATCGGCTTTCTTTTGGCTGATGGACAGACCTGAAGAACTGGAAGCAGAAGAAACTGCCTCGTAAGACGAACTTAAAGAAGAACTGACACCGCCGCAGGAAGAAAGAGAACCAGCCACAAAAGCGATAACTAAAAGGCACAAGCTTTTCTGTCGCATATTCTTATCCTTTCCTAAGATATAAGCACAACTTCTTTTTCTTATTATATTTCGTAAGAGCATTTGAAATCAAAAATATGCAAGCAACAGTAATATCAGGATAAAAAAATACCTTAACCGACAGATGCAAACAGCATCCGCGCTTAAGGTACACATTGAAAACTTTGCAGGTCTTTAAATTAAGAAACAGAGTTTACTTTTTCTTATCTAAAACGTAGCCAAGGATATAAAGGAGGCCGGAGACGCCGCCATAGACGACCGTCTTCCAATCATTCCATGCGAAGGTCTTTGAACCGATTTCCGTAATGACGGCGCTCAAAATCCCCAAAACAAAGAAAACGACAATGACGACGCAAAGGATGCGAACCCAATTCAGATTTTTATTAGCTAGAGCGTAAGTCATGCCTGACCAGCCGCCGCAGAGATCCAAAATAACGTAAAGAACAGCAATCGTGAAAGCAATGATAGCCGCTACGCTTCCGAAAAACGAAGCCGGCGACTTCACCAAAACAGTAACCAAAGAAATGATTTCAAGGATAGCCGAAACGAAGAAAAGCAGACCGCCGATGAACAAAAGAATCTTTCCGATAGTCTTCATTTAAAATCTTCCTCCTGCCTCATATTTTACCACGGCAAAAAAGTCTTGTCAGGACCAGAGGGCTCATATTCCCTGGCCGGCATCTTAGATGCTAAGTTTTCGAAGTTTGTTTAGTGTAAACTTGTATCGGCGGTTTTTTAAAAAAGCCCGATTTCTCGGGACTTTTTAAGCTATTGGTGACCCTGGCAAGTATTTAGGTGTCATTTTAGTAGCAAGAATTTGAACGGCTTTGCGTTCGACCCTTCTGATTTTTCTAAAGTTAAAACTTCTTGTTCCAAGAAAAAAGGCAAGTAGCGAACCAATTTAATGGTGTATTGCCTGCTTGCCTAATTTCAGTTTATCAGTTCCCTGTCAGTTGTAAAGTTCATTCTTTCAGTGCCTAATGAAGTGATCAATGCAATGAAAGCATTTCTTCATTCGGCAAGTTTATTGAACAGTAGTCTTAATTCGATTCTATCGATTATTTTACTCTCCGAGGATCCATCTAAGAGCAAATTTCAATTGTATGAATCAGCCCCAAGCAGGAAGCCGATATACGAAAGCGGGTTAAATAAAAAAAGGGCTCACGTAGGGGCCCGAAACTTACGTTTCGTATTTGTGATTTAGATATATATCTTTCGTTTCGTTTTGTCAAATCAAGGAGGCGGCATTTATCAAAATCCTATTCAGATTAAATGTTCTTTGTTGAAGCCTAATTTTTCTAAGATTCATTTCCCTCATCGTTATAAGAAACTTTTTTAGAAAAAAAACGCCCGAGTATGTTACCCGGGCTCGAATGATGGAGGCGTGGAAGTCTCCTGATTCAATTCTATCACTTTTGTTCTTGCTTTCAAGCTTTCCTTCAATTTGGTCAAATCGGTGCACGAGCCGTTTGATAGTCGGGCCTAGCAATTCAGTTCTTCCGCCTTCTTAGCAAAGAAGACGGTTTCAATGGAAAGGAGCCATGATTATGGCAAACGAAGAGAAAGCCTTAAAAGGCACAGTAGTTGCGGATGCGGTTTCTAAAGACGGGATGGTTTACAAGCCTATTTCTGAGATGGACGAAGCCGAGGTCAGAAAGCAGTTTGTCGTTTTGCCTGGCACTCTTGCCGCTCGTAACAGCCGGAAAACAAGAGCAGTTTTATTACACCTTTTCGGTTAAGGTTCGTCTTGGCCTTACTCTGCGTGTCGATTTGACCGATGGAGAATACTATCTGATTTTAACTGAGCGTAACATTTCTGAGACTTATTCTTCGATTGAGATTAATGCCCAGTCTTTAGTCCGCTTCATCAAGGGCCATGATCCTTTGAGAGACCAGGATTATTTTTATGCACAGATTAGGATTTCTAAGGCAGTTATTAAGTCAGTTTTCCTTGATGCCAGTCCTGACAAGGAGCATCCGATTGTTTGGGTCAATAAAAACGGCGGGGTTGAGGGCGATGACGTTAAGCAGCAGGCCGACCTCTATGGCCAGTTCTTCTGAAGAAGTCACGGAGCGTTGTTATATTTACGATTCTTCTGAGAAGAGAATTGAGCTGGCCGGCATCTTAGATGCTAAGTTTTCGGAGCTTATTTAGTGTAAACTTGTATCAAACTTGTATCGGCGGTTTTTAAAAAAAGCCCGATTTCTCGGGACTTTTTAAGCTTATGGTGACCCTGACGGGATTCGGACCCATGAATGATACCTTGAGAGGGTACTGAGTTAAGCCACTTCTCCACAGGGCCAGGCTAGTCAATCAGCCTAAATATTTAAACATATAAAGCCCGATTTTTCAATAGACAAATTCTCTGCTCTTACTTCTTATCTTCCTTATCATCGGAGGCTTTGGCGGCTTCTTCCCTATCAGCCATAGTCATATGCGCACGAGGGAAAGCCTGGTCATAAGTCTTCTTCATTTCCGTATAAGTAATATGCGTATAAATCTGAGTTGTTCCGATAGATTCATGACCCATAAGCTCCTGGATAGTCCTTAAATCCGCGCCCTGAGAAAGCATATGGGTGGCGAAGGAATGGCGAAGCTTATGCGGATGCAGCTTCATGAAACAGCCGCTTTTTTTCTCGACCTCTTCCATGATGAACTCTAAGCCCCGGCCAGTGAGCTTTTCACCCCGGTTATTCAGAAAAAAGTAAGCGGCTTTCTGCGGAGTATGGCATTTAGCGGCCAGTTTCGGGCGCAAAGTGTTCAGATAGTCTTCCATGGCAAAGCGGGCGGTTTCTGAGAAAGGAACAATCCGTTCCTTTTTCCCCTTGCCGAAGACTCGCAAATACCTCTGCTTCATATTCACGGTCTGCAAGGTCAGGCTAACAACCTCCGAATCACGGAGGCCCGAAGCCAGCATCAGCTCCAGAATCGCCTGGTCGCGGCAGGCCAGTTCGTCTTTTCTTCCCCGGTTGGCCTCTAATAGCTGCTCGGCTTCTGAACTGGATAAAAAATCCGGAAGCTTCTTATCAAGCTTCGGAGATGAAACCAGCTCAAACGGATCGAGCTTTATATAATCTTTCAAAAACAAAAAGGAATAAAAATGCTTTAGGGCTGCCAAAGTTCTTTTAATCGTCGCCTTGGACAGGCCTTTGTTATTCATATCCAAAAGATAGCCGCGGATCTGCTCGACATTAACCGTCCTATAATCCTGGCTGATTGAATAAAGAAAGCCCAAGAAGAAAGACACGTCTTCCTTATAAGAAGAAGCCGTATGCTCGGAAAACTTCCGCTCATTGGTCAGATAATCAATGAACTTCAGTTCCTCTTCCGTGGTGACTTTCAGCTGTTGGCTTTGACCCATTCTTCTACATCCTTAGTGGCATTAGAGAAGATTTCCTCTTTCGATTCAAATCCTCTTTTCTGATAAATGCCATAGCAGGCATTCATCGGAGCAAAATTCTTCGGCGAAGACATCATAAGATAATTAACTAAAGAGCCGATCATCGTGTGGATGGGTATTTCCTTAAAAGGCTGCTTTCTGACTCTCTGCAGGACATAATAAGCGGCCAAAAGGCCCACCGCTGCCGATTCAGCATAGCCTTCGCAGCCGCTGAACTGACCGCCGATAAAGGTGTTGGCATCCTTCTTCAAGGAAAGGTCGCGGTTAAGAACCAGCGGAGCGCATAAATAAGAATTCCTGTGCATGAGGCCAAAACGGGCGAACTTGACGTTAGCAAAGCCCGGCAAAGAAGAAAGGACTCTCTTCTGTTCCGGATAAGTAAGGTTAGTCTGAAAGCCAACCATATTATATAAGTCCCCGGCCGCATCATCCTGGCGGAGCTGAACGACCGCATAAGGATGGATGGTGTCCGTAGCCAGCCCTTTAGGCTTTAAAGGACCGAATCTTAACGTATCCGGACCACGCTGAGCCATAACCTCAACCGGCAGGCACCCTTCGAAGTGCTCGAAATCATGAAGGGTTATCCTTTCAGCATGAGCCAAATCAAAGCAGAATTTGTCATATTGTGACTGATCAAGCGGGACATTAAGATATTTGCCTTCGCCCTTATCGTAGCGGGATTTAAAATACATTTTCGAAGTATCCAAAGAAGAAAAATACACCAGCGGGGCTGCCGCATCAAAAAACGAAAGGAGGTCTTCTCCGCACTCAGCTTTAAAGTAATCCATCAGCCCCGAAGTCGTTAAAGGCCCGGTGCAGACAATGTTGATTGTCTCCGGGTCTTTGACTAAGGACGTTACTTCTTGGGAATAAATATGAATCAGAGGGTTCTTTTTAATCTTCGCAGTGATGTATTCGGAAAACTTCACCCGGTCAACAGCCAGGTCCTGTCCAGAAGGCAGGCGCGTAGCGTACCCTGCTTCCATGACTAAAGAGCCCATCTTCATCATCTCAAACTTCATTAATCCACAAGCATTGTCTTTTTCGACCGACTTCAAGGAATTGGAGCAAACCAGCTCCGCAAAAAGGTCTTTCTCATGGAAAGCCGGGCCTAAGGCCGGCTTCTGTTCAAACAGGCTGACTTCCTGTCCGTGAGAAGCGAGAAAATAAGCAGCTTCCGAACCAGCCAGGCCGGCTCCGATGACATTGACCTTCATATCTTCTATTCTTCCTTTTTGCCGCCCATCTTCTGAATATAACGGCACTTAGGGAAATTAGAGCAGCCATAGAAAGTCCCAAAGCGGGATTTCTTGATGACCAGGTGCCCTTTGTGGCACTTAGGGCATTCGGTCCCAACTAAGTGGTCTTTATCCTCTTCTTCATTGACAGCCGGCTTCACGCTCGTAGCGGGATTTACTTGCCCGTCAGCTGCAATATTCTCTGTATACTTGCACTTAGGGAAATTGGAACAGCCGATAAAACGTCCCTTGCGGGATTCGCGATAAACGAGCTTTCCGCCGCAATTAGGGCAGACCCGTCCTTCAACATATTCGACGGTCGGCTGCTTTTTCTGAATGTAATGGCATTTAGGGAAATTGGAGCAGGCAATAAACTTCCCATATCTTCCCTCTTTTTCCACCAGAGGCGATCCGCAGACCGGACATGTGCCGACTTCTTTAGCCGGCGGCTGCTCCATATCAGATACGGCCTTGTCGTACTCTTTGACGAATCTGTCGTAGAAGTCTTTAAGCAGCTTAACTTTGGAAGTGTCCCCGTCTTTAACCTTATCGAGGCTATCTTCCATGTCCTTGGTATAGCCATAGTCCATAATGTCCGGGAAGAACTCATCGAGTCTTTCAACTGCCAGTTCGCCTTTATCGGTCGGAATCAGAGACTTCTTTTCTTCTTCAACATAGCTTCTCTCCATCAGCGTGGAAATCGTCGAAGAATAAGTCGACGGACGGCCAATGCCTTTTTCTTCCATCAATTTAATGACGGTGCCATCGTTGTACTTATAAGGCGGCTGGGTCTTCTTCCCTTCGCCTTTAATTTCCTTGGCCTCGACTTCCTTGCCCTCTTTAGCGGCGTTTATAAGTTCCTCAGGAAGCTCTTTAACGGCCGGCCCGGAAGTTAAGCCCTGCTCATCATAAACGGCGGAAAAGCCTTTAAATTTGTTGTGAACCGCTTCAGTTTTAAAAACATAGCCGTTGCCTTCCAGCTTCACAATGCAGGCTTCATCTTCCCTGGGCGTCATCAAAGACGCAATCGAGCGGGTATAAATAAGACGATAAAGGTTAGCCATATTAGAAGGCAGTTTCTTGTCAGCCATGGCAGGAGTGAAAGCCAAATCAATAGGACGGATGGCTTCATGCGCATCCTGAATCAGTTCTGACTTCTTGGCCGAAGAAGCCGTCCCGCTATAAAAGCCCGGCCCGAAATGAGAATTAATATACTGACCGGCGAGCTCCACAAACTCCGGAGCTAAGCGGGTCGAATCGGTACGGATATAAGTAATCAAAGCTTTATATTCGCCTGGCTCCACCTCGATGCCTTCGAAAAGCTTCTGAGCCAGAGAGGCGGTCAGACGCGCCGGATACTTAAACTGCGAGAAGGCTTCCTGTTCCAAAGTGGAAGTCGTAAAAGCCGGGCGCGAAGCGTTAGTCCGCTTGCTGAAAGTCAGCGGCTGAGCTTTGAACATCTTCGGAAGCTCTTTAAGAATCTGCTTATACTTCTCTTCCGAGTCAATGGAATAAGGCTTATAGATGACATCGTCTTTCGAGTATAAGTCCGCTGCGACTTTGCTCTCCCCAAAAATGCCGGAAATATCCCAGTATTCTTTAGGAATAAAAGCGTCGATTTCCCTCTGCCTTTCGACAATCATCTTCAAAGTAACAGACTGAACACGCCCAGCTGAACGGGCGTGGATTTTCTTCTGCAGAAGAGTCGAAAGCTTAAAGCCGATGATGCGGTCGACGATACGCCGCGTCTCCTGAGAGGCCACCAAGTCCATATCGATATGGGAAGGCTTATCCATGGCTTCCAAGACCGACCTTTTGGTAATGGCGTTAAAAGACAGGCGGTTAGCCGTATTCACGTCTAAGCCCAAAACCTGAGCCAGATGCCAGGCAATAGCTTCTCCCTCGCGATCAGGATCGGTTGCGATGTAGACTTCATCAGCCTTTTTGACTGCTGACTTCAGTTCGTTGACGACCTTATACTTGTTCGGCAAAATGGCGTAAGTCGGCTTAAAGCCGTTGTCGACATCGACGCCTAAGCCGCCTTTGCCGGTGGTTGCTAAATCGCGGATATGGCCAACTGAAGCCATAACTTTATAATCCGAGCCAAGAAACTGGCTGATGGTTTTCGTTTTATTCGGAGATTCAACGATGACTAATTTCATAAGGATAGGATTCTCCTCTCTTGTTGAGTTCTTTCCGATTATGCGGAAACAGGGCCATTTTGTCAAGAGGCGATTTTTACTTTTTCGGTTAGATTCAGGCGGAAAAAGACGCCTTAAGCTTCCGGCTTTTTCAGCGCCGAAATCACATCCTTGCCTTCCAAAACAACGTTGGCCCCGTCGCGAATCAGTTCGTTGCAAAGCTTCTTTTCGGAAAGAATAGAAGAAGGGACGCAGAGTATTTCCTTGCCGTTATCCAAGGCGAATTTGACCGTGATTGAAGTGCCGGAAGCTTCCTTGGCTTCAATGACGAGCAAAGCATCCCCTAAAGAGGCAATCAAGCGATTCCGCATCGGAAAGTTCTCTTTATTCGGAGGCTCGGTATCCGGATATTCGCTGATGAGAAGATGCGTGTCTTCTCCGCTTTCAAACAAGTCTTTAGACGTTTCGGGATAACAGGTATTAAGCCCTGAGCCCAAGACCGAAACAATCGGTATCCCGGCCTTCAAGGCAATCCTTTCACTTTCCGAATCCACGCCTTTGGCCATTCCGGATACCACAGCCAAATCAGCGCTTTCCGGCAGAGCCTTTATCTCGCTGAACAGCTTATTAAGGACATCCTTCCCGTAAGATGTCATGTCTCGGCTGCCGATGATTGAAACTTTCTTCGGCTTGGAAAGAATCTTCAGATTTCCCTTATAGAAGAAAAGGAACGGCGGGCAGTAAGAATGCTTAAAAACATCCGGGTAATTATCATCAATAAGCGTCACATAATTGAAATGCAAAGAAGATAAAGCTTCCTTCGCTTCTTCCTCATCGACTCTCTCCTTGCCCGCGATGGCTTTCCTTATATCTTCCCAGCTGCCATGATACTTCACGCATAAATAAGCCAAAATCTCTCTGATGGTAAGCATAAATGAAAAATCCTTTCACTATATATAGGAAAGGAGGGCTTACTTATGCACCTGCAATCGCTAAAAAAGCTTATTTTCTTCTTCTAAGATCTTACTCACCGGCTTATAAGTCAGGCGGTATATATCTTTATTGACCCCGTATTCCTTAAGCAGTTTTAAATGCTCTTGGGTCGGATACCCTTTGTGTTTAGAAAGCTTGTACATAGGGTACTTCTTATCCAGCTCAATCATCAGATCATCCCTATAGACTTTAGCCAGAATCGAAGCTGCGGCAATCGCTTCCGAAGTCGCATCTCCGTGCGGCAGGTCTTTCTGCTCCACCCCGTCATAAGTCTTCAGTTTCATATAATCGGTCAGGACATAATCCAGCTTCAGGCCCTTTTCACGCATCGCATCCAAAGCTTCCTGCATTCCCAGCCTTGAAGCCTCAAGAATATTAATCTCATCAATGACCTTATTAGAAATAACAGATATATGGTAGAAAAGCGCCTTTTCCTTAATGATGAGATAAAGCTTTCTCCGTTCCTTATCCGTCAGCTGCTTGGAATCGTTGATTAAATCGTCGTTAAAGTCCGGAGGCAAAACTACCCCGGCCGCCGTCACCGGTCCGCATAAGGGACCGCGTCCAGCCTCATCAAAACCGGCGATGAGACCGGAAGGAGACTTTCGGAAAGAGTCATCAAAAGCCTTAAGCTTAGACATCGTCAACCTCGGTCTTGGAAATCTGGCTGGCTCTGAACTCTTTCAGGAAAGCCTCTTTAGCCCTCTGAAGATCCATTTCCCCGCCTTTTAAGACAAAATGACGGGCCTGAGCCAGTTCGAGGAAAAAGTTATCGCTGTCGATTTTCTTCTCGGGGCTGATGCCGTAATGGGCATAAAAGCCATCTAAGTAATTCTTAATAACAAAAGCCTTAAGAGACTCATAGACATCTTCCATCGGAATAGCCTGATCGGAAACCGATCCAATCCAAGCTAAATGCATTAAGGCCTTCTTATCTTCGTAGTTTGGCTGCAAAATGCCCGGAGTATCAAAAAGCTCCAAGCGCGGACTGACTTTTACATACTGCTGCGTGCGAGTCAAGCCAGGCTTATTAGCCACTGCCGCTTTCTTCTTTCCGACTAAGGCGTTGATCAGAGTCGATTTGCCGACATTAGGAATGCCGATAACTAAAGCCCGCGTCGGCGGAACCGCCATGTTAAACCGGAGATACCTCTCCGCTTTCAGCGTCTTGATTGCCTCAAGTTTCTTCGTCAGAAAAGCAATATCTTCCTTGGACTTAAAATCCAAGACCAAAGCTTCCTGCCCCTGCTTTTTAAAACTCTCAAGAATGGGCTGCAGCCTTTTATAATCCGCCAAGTCTTTTTTAGAATAAACGATGATTTTCTTCTTGCCTTGAATAATATTATCTAAATAGGAATTTAAAGAAGAATAAGGAGCTCGGGCATCCCCGACCTCGATGACCAAATCCGCTAATGGAAGAGTTTTCTTGATTTCATCGGCGGCCTTCTTCATATGGCCGGGAAACCAAGAAAGATTTTTTTCGCTGGTCGCCATCTTTACTTGCCTTTAGCAAAAGCGAAAAGACGGCTCATAACCGAATGCATGTAGGTAATATGGGCAGAAGAGGCAATTCCTTTGTCTTCTCCATAGCAGACCATCTTCATGCGCTTTTCAAATAAAGCAAAATAGAGGCCATCAGAAGCATTCTTGCTGCCATTAAGATGATAAAGAACCGAACTGTTCTTGTCAGATTTATTCAGGACGAGGACCACCAAAGTCTTTGACTGGCCTGCCGGCAGGTCGTGAATCATCAGGACTTTATGAACGCCGTTGGAAAAACTGATGAGGTCTTTAATCTGCTTACCTTCAATAATCATCAGGTTCGCTTCGGGGCTGGCCTCGTTAAGCTTGGCATAGATGCGGTAAGTATAATCGCCTTCATAGCCTTGGATGACCTTATAAGAAGACTTCGGATAAATAGACAGCAGATACTGATCCGCCAACTTGCCTAAAGGAGTGGGCACCGCAAAGTGGACGAAATGATCGTCCTTGCGGAGGTAGCTGTGGTATTCAGAAGTGAACTTTATGGCATACCAGATTAAAGAGAAAAGGAGAAGCAGGCAGATAATTATCATAAAAGCAGCCAAAAGCCAGCTGGTCTTGGAAGTATAAACAACAAGAATAATCATCCCAATGACAGTCAAAAAAGAGAGGACATAGAAGATGATGGCAAGCAGAAGTGGCTTTTTCATATCGTTATTTAACTCTGACTAATTATATAACAAAACGAAAAGGGTTTTAAAAAACTGAATCTTTAGAAAAGAATAAAAAACTGCCGCTTTTAACAGCGGCAGTCTTTTAAGTCGATGGTTACTTAGCAGCTTTTTTATCCGCGCCTTCGGTTTTGTCGAAGACTTGGGTAATACGAGCAGCCTTGCCGGCCAGCTTGCGCAGATAATAGATCTTCTTTCTTCTGACCTTACCATGTTTGATGATGGTAACTCCAGCGACAAGCGGAGAATTGTACGGGAAGTTTCTTTCAACGCCGACGCCGTCCGAAACTTTACGGACGATGAACGTTTTAGAAACGCCGCTTCCGCGGATCGCGACGACCACGCCCTCGAAGAGCTGGATACGCGATTTGTCGTTTTCGATGATACGCACAGAGACTTTGACAGTATCACCAGTTTGGAAGTCAGGAAGATCATTTCTGAGCTGAGTGGCGGTAATCTCATTTACCAAATTCTTGTTCATGCTCAAATTCCTCCTATTTTAGATTGTACTTTACTCGACGTTCACGGATGTGACTTTCCCGGCGGAACGCCCAGACTCAATAAAGAGCCGAGATAATAATACGGCTAACGGGAAATAATTGCAAGGAAAAACAGATTAGGAAGAATATAAGAAGTTTAAGGTAGATATGAAACAAACAGATTCCGATTGGACTCATCACATTCAACACCGTTTATAGCATTGTGATAGATATGATTGGCTATTATATCTGCGCTTCTAATCAGGGTTTTTGATTCCGAATCACAATATTGCAAATCAAGATCTTTTAAAGAGGGGAAAATAGGCGGGAAATACTCGTCCCAGTTTAAGTTAAAAGTTCCTTTCTTAAACTCGTTTAAAAGAGCTTCTTTCAATTCATACAGTCCATTTGTAGCCGTAGTATGCTCGTCTACAAAAAAGGAAATTTTGCTAATATTCATTGGCTGAATTATATTCTTGTCAATCAGCTTGCAAAGCATCTTTTTTATGCCTATTTTATAGGCATAATCAAGATATCTTTGTTTAGTTTTCTTGTCACAGTAAATATTGCTGTTTACCCTTTGTTCATTAATAACTACGCCGAATTTATAACAAGAGTTCATTGACCTATATAGTGAATACTTGTCTGCGTTAGATGCACGTGAAGCTTTTAATTCATCTTTTAAGGGAATATTTCTGCGCTTTTTTATCTCATTTTCAACTGAAGAGTACATTCTTTCGGCTTTTTCTTTGGAGGATTTAGAAAGAAAAACAGCACCGCCAAAAACAAATGCCGAGTTATGGCAAACATCAAAGACTCCAGACTCATCGGAATAAACATAGATATCCATAACTTTTCCCAATAAAAAACCGCTCTCGCGGTTTTCCAGATGTGCGACGCTATTGCATAGCGCTTAAACTTTCATTCGTTGGCATCTGTATACAGCGTGGTCTCCCACCTGCAACCATAATTTAACAAATTTAATAAGGTAAAGCAAGTCCGCAGACTTTGCTGTGCCCAAACGCCCCTAAACTTGCTAGATTGCTAAATCCAATATAAAATTTAAGTAAAGAAGGAACAAAGATATGCAGCATGAACTCTCTTCAGGACTTTTATTAAACGAAAAAGGTGACCTCAGCGAAGCCGGATATGCCTTTCAGCTTGTCAAAACTTACGACCGAAAGGCCATAAAAGCTAAAAACTCCCGCATAAAGGAATGGGATTATTACTACCTGGGAAGCAAAGAGTATGGCTTAGCCCTGACCATCGATGACAATTCCTACATGGGCATGGTCTCGGTTTCTTTCCTCGATTTCATCAATCGCACTGAGACAACGAAATCATTTATTAAGCCTTTTACGAAAGGAAAATTGAATTTCCCTTCTTCTTCAAAAACCGGCGATGTGGTTTTCCAAAATGGAAAATACGATTTCCGCTTCCTTCATGAAGGGCCTTTCCGCCGCCTGATCTGCTCTTTTAAGGACTTCCGAAAAGGCGAAGACTTCCGCTGCGATTTGACCATAAAGGAAAACAATGAAGACACAATGGTTATCGCTACGCCTTTTGATAAGCCGAAGCACTTTTACTACAATCAGAAAATCAATAACCTGACTGCCACGGGCCTTTTCTACATCGGCAAGAGAAAATACATTGCCGATGGTTTTAACGGCGTCTTAGACTGGGGCCGCGGAGTCTGGACTTATAAGAACACTTGGTACTGGTCTTCTTTATCTGCTGTCCAGGATGGCCATTATATCGGCTTCAATCTCGGCTATGGCTTCGGAAACACTTCTGCCGCTTCCGAAAATATGGTTTTCTTCGATAAGAAAGGCTACAAGATGGAAGACGTCTCTTTTAATATCCCCGGAGATAAAAAAGGCCATCCGGAATTCCTCAAAGATTGGACGTTCACTTCCCAAAGCGGAGACATCAATCTAAACTTCCATCCGATCCTCGATCGGCATGCCAATACAAACTTAATCGTCCTCGGCTCCAATCAGCACCAGGTCTTCGGGCGCTTCAACGGGGACGTGACGCTGCCTAATATCGGCAAGGTCAAACTTAATGACCTTCCAGGGTTTGCCGAAAAAGTCTTCAATAAGTGGTAAAGCCGAAAACACAGCTGAGTGCCTTTGTTTATAAAAGCTCATGTTTGTTTTTCCATTCAGTTTACTCGGCTTGATCTATGCCTTTTTGGCCGATTTTTTATAATTAACATTGAAATAAGCAAAATAAAGCCAAAAATCGTAATTCTATTAATTTCCTTTTAACCTGCTTTGATATTCTTCTATGACTTTTATAAGCTCTTCTTTAAAAATCCTGTCAGACTTAGACAGCGGCTTATTCCGACTATGAACAAGTTTTATCTGCATTGAAGAAAGAGGATGAATAGGAAGATATTTTAAGTCGGTGTCTTTAACATTGATGATGCCTTTGATTCCTAAAGCTACGCCCAGCCCCGCACGCACCATTAAAGAAGCACTATAAAAAAGGTTATAGAAGATGGCTGGATGATATTTTCTTGAACCAAAGAGCTTTTTTACTGTCCCGTTTAAGGACTGCTGGCGGGAAACAATCAGAGGCTGATCGGCCAGCTCGTCCAGAGTTATGTAATCATGGCTTGCCAAAGGCGAATCTTTGCGGACTAAAACGCCAACTTCATCCGCGAAAGGCAGATTCTGAATTTCGTATCTTTCTTCATCAAGGTCACCGTAAAGCAAGGCAAAATCATATAAGCCTTTATCTAAGTCATCCTTAATATCTCCAGAATCACCGGAAATATAAGAAAAGACAATGCCTGGATAAATATCCATAACATTTTTCCCAGCTTGGAAAATGAACCTCAAAGTCGGAGATTCCCCGCCTCCAATATCCACCCGGCCGATTACATCTTCGCTAGACGAAGATAATTCTTCTTCCGTTTTATCGGCTAGAGCAACTATTTCCTCAGCTCTTTTCCTTAGGAGTATGCCGTCTTCTGTTAAAACTATTTTCTTCTTTCCCCGAATAAAAAGCTTCTTACCGAATTCTTTCTCGAGATGGGAAAGCTGGCGTGACATCGAAGGCTGAGAGAGATGAACGGCTTCAGAAGCCTTTGATATTGTCTCTTCACGACATAAGGCTAAGTAATACTTTAAAACTCTTAAATCCATTTTTGTGTATGCCTTTTAAGCATATTTTAGTATTTAGTATAGGTATTATGCAATGTTAAACTACGGAACTAAAATAAAGTAAAAGGAGAGAGATGTATATGGCAAAAATAACTCAGTCAGCCGGCAAGGAAACCTTAGGAAGCTTCGCCCCCAAATTCGCTCATTATAATGACGATATACTTTTCGGAGAGAATTGGAACGATTCAGGAATTGACACTAAAACGCGATGCATAGTCACCTTGACCAGCCTTATTGCTTCAGGCATAACCGATGGTTCGCTCAATTACCATCTGCTTAACGCCAAAAAGAACGGCGTCAGCCAGGAGGAAATAGCCTCTATCATAACCGATATTGCTTTTTATGCCGGATGGCCGAAGGCCTGGGCGGCTTTCCGCTTAGCCAAAGAAATATATAAAGATGATAAGCCTGCTTTGACGGCTTTGGAAAAGTACCAGCAGACGCTTCTTTTCCCTATCGGAGCGAAAAATGACGCATTTGCTATGTATTTCAGCGGCCAGTCTTATCTTTACCCTGTCTCAACTTCTCAAATTCCTATTTACAACGTAACCTTCGAACCTAGATGCCGCAATAACTGGCACATCCATAAGGCTCAAAGCGGAGGCGGACAAATTCTCATCTGCATCGGCGGCAGAGGGTACTACCAAGAAGAAGGCAAAGAGGCTGTGGAGATGACCCCGGGAAAAATAGTTAATATCCCCAGCAATACAAAACATTGGCACGGAGCGGCCTCTGATAGCTTTTTCAGTCATCTGGCAATCGAGGTTCCCGGCGTAGAAACCGCAAACGTCTGGCTGGACAAAGTATCCGATGAAGATTATGACAACCTTGAATAAAGACAGTCAGCTCAAGGATTTTCCCATAAGCAGCGAAGGAGAAAAAGCTAAAATCCTTCTGATTTTAAAAAGGCAAAGAGCTTCTGCCTTATCGGGTTTGCATAAAAAGCAAAAGGAATTGGACGATCTTGATTACAAAATTTACAAGATAGAAATCGATGATGAAGAAAAACTTAAATAAAGGAGAAAAAGAAGATGATAAAAACCTTAGTCATTTACTACTCACGCGCCGGTGAGAATTACTTTCAGGGCCAGATCAAAAATATCGCCAAAGGCAACACAGCCTACATCGCAGATTTTATAAATCAGGCCGTCGGATCTGATTTGTTTCGCATCGAGACAAAAGAAGATTATTCTTCTGACTATACTGAATGCACAAGACAGGCAAAAAAAGAACTTCAGGAACAGGCCAGACCGGAATTAAAAAACTATCTGAAAGACATCAGAGAATATGAAAACATCGTCATTGCCGGTCCTTGCTGGTGGGGCAACTACCCTATGGCAATTTTCTCCCAATTAGACAGGCTTAATTTCAATGGCAAAAAAGTTTTTCCGGTTATGACGCATGAAGGTTCTGGAGAAGCAGAAAGTTTCCGCTCTCTGCAGAAACACTGCTTAGGAGCAGAAGTTATGCCCACCTTGGCCCTTAGAGGCTCTTCGTGTCCGACTGATAAAGAGGCAGTCTTCAACTGGGCTTGGAAAAACAGCTTATGAAAAACAATTAGGAAAGTCCCGGCAAGTTAATAATTATTCTTTTCCTTCTCTTCCGCTTCAGCTTCCGCGGCTGCTTTTTCATTTTCAGCCTGTTCCTCTTCGCTTACATACCCATTGCCCAGCTGATTTTCTGGAATCAGAAGAGTCAGAATGCCGCCGATAACCGAAACGAAAATCAAGATGCAGATAGCGCACGGGATAATCCTGTCTTTTTCGTATGAATTATTGACTTTATATTCTCTCCAAATCAGTAAAAACAACTCCAAGAGCGAGAAAAAGACAAGGCTGATAATCAAATTGATCATAACGTCTTGAAATTTATCAGCATTAACAGCCAAATACACAATATATAAGGCCAATCTCAGAACAAAAGCAGCCCAGCAGACGATAGATGCAGCCTTTCTCATGTCACTGACCCCCAATTTTTAAAACCAAAAACATTAAACTATATTTTATTCTAAATGAACTGTCTTTTTTAAACAACATAAAAAAGCCCCGGAAGAGGACTTCCGAGGCTTTGAAGCTTTGAAGCTTACTTCTTAGCGGCTTTCTTCTCTCTCTGCAGCTTGATTTCCGCCTGAGCCGCCGCCAAACGGGCGAGCGGGACACGGAACGGCGAGCAGGAGACATAGTCGAGTCCGACTTTGTTGTAGAACTCGATAGAAGCCGGATCGCCGCCGGTTTCGCCGCAGACGCCGACCAGAAGATCTTTTCTGGTAGCGCGGCCGCGATCGAAGGCAATCTTGACTAATTCGCCCACGCCGTCGACATCGACGGTCTGGAACGGATCGAACTCATAAATCTTCTTCTCATAATAGTAGTTGAGGAACTGGCCCGCATCATCACGGGAGAAGCCCATGGTGAGCTGCGTGAGGTCGTTGGTGCCATAAGAGAAGAACTCAGCTTCCTTGGCAATCTCTCCGGCCTGCAAAGCACCGCGCGGAACCTCAATCATCGTGCCGACATGATAGACGAGCTTGACGCCGGCCTTCGCCATCTCAGCTTCGACAGCCTCGACGACGATGCCCTTGGCATAATGGAATTCCTTCAAAGCCCCAGTGAGCGGAATCATGATTTCCGGCTCGACAGGCTGCTTAAGGTCCTTCTGGGCCTTGATAGCGGCCTGAATGATAGCCGTAGCCTGCATTCTGTAGATTTCCGGATAAGCGACGCAGAGTCTGACGCCGCGGAAGCCCATCATCGGGTTGGCCTGCTTGAGCTGGCCGATTCTGTCGATGACTTTCTGCTCCTCGATGTTCAGATCCTTGGCGATGTTCTTAATCGTCTCGGTATCGCCGATCTCCGGTAAGAATTCATGGAGAGGCGGATCAAGAAGACGAATGCAGACCATCTTGCCCGGATTGGTCATATACATGTTGTAGAAATCAGAGACCTGATAAGGTCTGAGCTTCTCCAGAGCCGCGACTCTCTGCTCGGTGTTGTCCGAGAGAATCATCGCTCTCATATGAAGAATACGATCAGTTCCGAAGAACATACGCTCCGTACGGCAGAGTCCAATGCCTTCCCCGCCGAACTTCGCGCCGACTTCCGCATCGGTCGGAGTATTAGCGTTAACTCTGATCTTCATGCGGCGATATTTATCAGCCCAAGCCATCAGACGGCCAAAGTCGCCTCCGGTTCCGGCTTCAATCATCTTAATCTCGCCTTCGTAGACATAGCCCATATTGCCATCGACGGAGATAACATCCTTTTCGGTGTAAGTCTTGCCGTCGACCGTCAGGGTCTTCTTCTCTTCATCGATGAAAGCCGCACCAGCGCCGGCGACGCAGCACTTGCCCATCGAACGGGCAACAACAGCCGCGTGGGAAGTCATGCCGCCGCGAGCGGTGAGGATGGCTTCAGCGTTCACCATGCCGATGATATCTTCCGGCGAGGTTTCCGCACGGGCCAGGACAACCTTATGCCCTAAATCGTGCTCAGCCTTCGCTTCTTCAGCGGTGAAGACCAAATGTCCCGTGCCAGCGCCCGGAGAGGCCGGAAGGCCGGTAACAAAAGGCTTATGCTTCTTTAAATCAGCCGGATCGAAAGTCGGATGGAGCAGATCATTGAGTTGCTTCGGCTCGACTCTTAAGCAGGCTTCTTCTTCATCGATAACGCCCTCATCAACCAAGTCGCAGGCAATCTTCAGAGCGGCGCGGGCCGTTCTCTTGCCGTTGCGGGTCTGTAAGAAATAGAGCTTGCCTTTTTCGACGGTGAACTCCATATCCTGCATATCTTTGTAGTGGGCTTCCATGACCTTGATGGTCTTCTTGAACTGCTCGAAGACTTCCGGAAGTCTCTTCTGGAACTCTTCCTTCTTTAACGGCGTGCGGATGCCAGCGACGACATCCTCGCCCTGAGCGTTCGGCAGGAATTCAGCATAAATCTCGTTCTCGCCCGTCGAAGGGTTTCTGGAGAACGCGACGCCCGTGCCGGAATCTTCGCCCATATTGCCGAAAGCCATCGACTGGACGTTGACGGCCGTGCCCCATTCATACGGGATGCCGTTCATCTGACGATAGACGTTCGCTCTCGGGTTATCCCAAGAGGAGAAGACCGCTCCGACCGCCGTAATAAGCTGAACATACGGATCGGAAGGGAAATCCTCGCCGAAAGTCTTCTTGTAATAAGCCTTATATTTCTCAACCAGGACCTTGAGCTCCGGAGTCGTGACTTCAGTATCGAGCTTGTAGCCCTTTTCTTTCTTGAGATCATCCAGCATCTTGTCCATTTCCGTACGCGGATGGCCTTTAGCGATGTTGGTGAACATGAGGATGAAGCGGCGGAAAGAATCGTAAGCGAATCTCTCGTTGCCGGTCTGCTTAGCCAAGGCGACGACAGTCTTATCGTTCAAGCCTAAGTTAAGAATCGTATCCATCATGCCCGGCATCGAGGCTCTCGCGCCCGAGCGGACAGAGACCAAAAGCGGATTAGTATCGCCGCCGAAGTTCTTGCCGGTGACCTTCTGGAGAACACCCATCTTCGCATAGATGTCATCGATGAGGTACTGAGGAATCTTCTTGCCCTCTTCATAGTAAAGAGTGCAGGCTTCGGTCGTAATCGTGAAGCCCTGCGGAATAGGGACTCCAATGTGAGTCATCTCGACGAGTCCGGCGCCTTTGCCGCCTAAGAGCTCACGGCCTAAGCCATAAGCATCGCCGAACATGTAGACATACTTCTTTTCTTTCGCCATATTTTCCTCCTGAAAAAAGAGCGATCCTTCTTAATCGCCGTAGATAGTATAACACACAAAACAGAAAGAAAAAGAACCTAAAAAAACGGCTCAGAATCGGACTTTCTTGTATACAAGGCCTCAGTTAAGCAAAGTTTTGTTCAACACTAGATTAACGTAGGAAGAACACTCGATTTCTTTTGTGTCTTTGAGAATGTCTTCTGCGTCATTTTTGGCCGCCTTAAAAACATTATAATCAGTGACAAAATTAGCCACCTGAAGTTCTGATTCGCCTGACTGGCGATTCGAATAAAGATCCCCGCCGCCGCGATGCTGAAGATCATATAAAGCCACTTCTTCCCCATCGCTGTGGCTTGAAAGATACGAGAGTTTGTCTATCGCTTCCTCATCTTCCCCGTCATAAACAAACAAGGCCAAGGCTCCTTCTCCGTTCCGGCCGATGCGTCCGCGGAGCTGATGAAGAGAAGCCAGGCCAAAATAATTGGCCTCGTAGACAATAAGGACGGCCGCCGAAGGAACATCGATGCCGACTTCCACTAAAGAAGTTGAAACCAGAATAGGCTTGCTCCCGCTGGTGAATTCCTTATAGACCCCTTCCTGCTCGGCTTTTTTTATCTTGCCGGTCAAAAGAGCGACGTTGTCTTCCCCGTACTGCTGACAGTAGATCTCATATAAGGCTTTGGAAGAAAGCTTCTTGGAAGAATCGTTCTTTTCAATCTTCGGAGCGATGACAAAGACCTGCTTATGCACCGTTAAAGCCCTGCGGATGGCCTTATCGATAATCGGGTCAGAAGCGGAAACCACTTTGGTTTCCACGCTCCGCTGCTGGGAGGGAAACTGACGCAGGAAAGAAACATCCAAGTCAGAATTAACAATCATCGAAAGAGTGCGCGGAATAGGAGTGGCGGACATCATCAAAACATCAGGCCCTTCCCCTTTGGCGATGAAGGCTTCCCTCTGAGCGACTCCGAACTTATGCTGCTCATCGATGATGACTAAAGAGAGCTTATTGTATACAACGCCCTGCGAGAAAAGGGATTGGGTTCCTATCGCGAAGGCATAAGTCCCGTCCTGAAGGCCGGAAAAAGCGCTTTCAAGCTGTTTGGCCGTCAGCGAATTATCGATGAGGACCGGTTTATACGGGGTCGAGGCGAAAATCGAAAGAGCCCTTTGATAATGCTGCTGAGCCAAAGCCAGAGTCGGAGCCATCAAAGCGGACTGCCCGCCCCGAAGGGCGTTGGCATACATGGCGATGAAAGCCACGATAGTCTTCCCGGTCCCCACATCGCCCTGCAGAAGCCTATTCATGCAAGTGGGCTTGTCCATATCCAAGACAATCTCTCGGATGCAGCTGACCTGATCGGAAGTCAGCTTATATGGCAGTCTTTTTATGAAAGCGTTAATCTGCAGCTTGTCGATAGGCGCCAGGTGTATTTTCTTGATTTCCGCCGCGCTGTTCTTCAGATGCAGCGTCGTCAGGCAATAATTGAGGGCTTCCTCGTATTTAAAGACCCTTAAGCCTCGGTTCACGGTCTTTTCATCTAACGGGATGTGAACGTCCTTAAAAGCCTCAAAACGGCTCTCCAGCTTATATTTAGCCCGATACTTAGAAGGCAGGACTTCGTTGATGTAAGCATTCCTGTTCTGAAGGATATTCAGAACCAGGCGATAGAAAGAAGACTGGGAGATATCGTGCGGCAGAGCGTAGTTCGGCTTCAGTTTATTCTGGGATAAAGGCGAAGAAGAAGAAAGGACCAGATGGACCATCACGCACTTCTGCTTTTCCTTATATATTCCCAGGAAGAAATAAGTCTCCTTGCTCTTTAAAACATGAGCGTAAAAAGGCTGGCCGTAAATCATGCCCGGCGTCATATGCCCCTGCTCATCAGTAATGCTGAAGCGGATGATTTTCCCGCCCTGCAGGCTAACCAGCTTATTCGGGCAGCCGAAAAGGACCGCCTTCTGAAGGTTGGCCAAAGGCAAGGAAAGGTCAGTTAAAGTCATATCGTCATATGACTTAGGAAAATGCAGGAGGATGTCCTCATCATTCTGCGCTTTCAGCTTTTCGTAAATCTGGCTGTCTTTCATGTCTTAATTATACAACCGGCACAGACAAAAAAATCCGCCCGAAGGCGGATTAAACAGGCATATTTTTATTCGACGCCGATAATGAACGAATAGACCGGCTGATCGCCGCGCTTGATATCGATGTCGATATCGCTGCCGTACTTCTTTTCGACGTAGGCGGAAATTTCCTTTTCCTCTTCCGGAGTCACATCCTCGCCAAGAAGCAGAGTGATGACTGAAGACATGTCGTCAATCATCTTCGCTAAGAGGAGCTTAGCGGCCTGGACTTTATTCTTATCGGTGATTTTGATTTCCTTATCATAAAGGCCCATAAAGTCACCTTTTTTAACCTGCACGCCGTCAATCGTCGTGTCGCGGATAGCGAAAGTAACCTGGCCCGTCTTCACTGACTCAAGAGCCTCAGACATTTCGCTTTCGTTATCATCCGGCTCAACCTCCGGATTGAACATCATCGAAGCGACCAAGCCCTGAGGAATCGTCTTAGAAGGAATGACCACGACATGGCATTCGGTGTAAACTTCCGCTGCCTGCGTCGCGGCCATGATGATATTGCCGTTATTCGGGAAGATAAAAACATTCTCGGCGTTGGCTTTCTTGATGGCGTTGACAAAATCCTCCGTCGACGGGTTCATCGTCTGTCCGCCGGAGACAATCTGATCGACTCTCTGGGACACGAAGATATCCTCGATGCCCTTTCCAGAGCAGCAGGAGATTAAAGAATACTTCTTTCTCGGCGCTGCCGGCTGTTTGATCTCTTCGACTTTGATTTCTTCTTGCTTCTTCGGCTCTTCCGGCTTATTCTCAATCACCTGACCGGTGAAAATATCAAACTTAAGTCCGCTGAACTCGCCGTACTGCTGAGCAAAGGAAATAAGATTGCCCGGGAAGCGAGTCACAATCTGAACTTTAACCTTTTCGCCTTCGACGCTGACAGCCAAATTGGTTCCGTGCGTCATCAAGACCGACTTAAAGCGGGCTTCGTTAAAAGCTCTCTTCTCATTCAGGCGGTCTGGATTTGGCAAGGTGAGGACAAAATCGAGATAATACTTAACTTCCTGAACGACGCAGCCCTTCTTCGCCGTGGCGTTGACCGATTCTGAATCTTCGGAAACCACATCCGCCATGTTCTTCTGAACAACTTGGTTCTTAAGAGCCATGAGGAATCCGTCGATGATCGTGCAGAAACCGGCACCGCCGGAATCCACCACGCCGACTTCCTTCAGGACCGGCAGCAAGTCAGGAGTCCTTTTCAGGGAATTCTTGGCTTCTTCATAAAAGATATCAATAGCCTTGTCGATGGCCATGCCCGCTTTGACATTGTTAGCCAAAGCATCGGAGGCTTCCCTGACAACCGTCAGGATTGTGCCTTCAACAGGGTGCATAACCGCTTTATAAGCGACATCCTTGCCTAAGCTGAACGCTTCGGAAAGACCGACCGCATCGATTTCCTCAGCTCCGTTAAGGCCTTGGGAAAAACCGCGGAAGATCTGAGAAAGAATAACGCCGGAGTTGCCTCTGGCGCCCATTAAAAGGCCGCGGGAAAAGGCTTTGGCAATCGCCGAAATAGATTTATCCGTGCGGTTAGCGACTTCCTTGAGGCCGGAAGACATCGTAAGATTCATATTCGTTCCCGTATCACCATCCGGAACCGGGAAAACGTTAAGCTTATCAATCTCCGGGTAAGAATTAAAAAGATTATTCGCTCCTGAGATGATCATCTGTTTAAACAGGATGCCGTCTATTTTATTCATTTTGTTAGTATCTTTCTAAAGAGGTTAGACTCGCTGGACGGACTGAACGTAAACATTCACCGCCGACAGCTTAATGTCAAAAGCTTTCGTGAGAAAATATTCCACTTGTCTTTGAATCTCTGAAATGACCTCGGAAATCTTAACCCCATAAGCCAAGATGACATAAAGGTCGACAGAGTAACGCTGGTATTTTTCTTCCTTGACTACAACCCCTTCTTTGTAGCGTTCCTTATTGAAGAAAACATGAATATCATCGCTGAGTGTTCTTTTCGTCCCAAGCCCAACGACGCCAAAGACATTGCTGACCGCATTGCCGGCGACTGCAGCGATGGCATCCAGGCTGATATGAATCTGACCGTAGGCATTATTTTTCTCTACACCCATATCCATACCTCCTATCATGAGACGCAAAACAGGCCGTCAGCATTGACATCAACGCCATTATACCGATTGCAGGCCGTTTTATCAAGTTAGGAAAAAGCTGCATAAAAGAATAAAAAAGCAAGAAAAAAGCCACCTTTTGGTGGCTATAAGATGTAAATCAACCCCGGCGGCGAC
>LAHS01000772.1_pt1 | contig 27887 bp, 20 predicted proteins | sample 329651 | NCBI WGS metagenome assembly LAHS01 (sample SAMN03275699, study PRJNA271635) | activated sludge metagenome | isolation source: sample C-1 Sludge from hydrolytic chamber (first chamber) of Anaerobic... | reverse complement strand
AGAGTCACAACGCCGTGTCTATTAAGTTCGGAAACATCGCAAAAACCGTTAAGGGAAGATTTGAATAAATCATAAAAAGTTTTATCTTTGGATTTCAAAAAATCAATCGCGACTAATCCGCTGATGTCTTTAAGTAAAAGTTGTCGTTTAATTTCGAGAACGCTGTCTTCGTTGATTTTTTCGGGCGAAAGGATACTTCTTCCGGAATTAATATCAATTACCGTCATTCCTTCCGTTTTTTCGATAACTAAAAACGCTCCGTTTTTCATATCAATCCGCTTTGATAGAGTGGAATTTATATCCGCTTTTATTTTTTCTTTGGCTATCGTAGCTAAATCCGATAAAACAACCTTATTTTGACGGAAAATACAATCTCCGACTTGTGCGGTTTTATATATTTTAAGCAAGTATTTTGCGTTTTGAATTTGTTTTTTTACTGCGTTTTCGATTTCTTCCATTGAAGCGTCCAAACACGCAGTTCTAAATAAAATTCCCATTGAGCTGTCGTTATCTAACGTTAAATAATCGAGTTCCTCTCTTATTCCTAACGGAATTTTTTTTGAAAAATGGGTTCCCTCTCTCGATATCATAACGACAAGCTCGTCAGCAAGTGCGATAACACTCGATGCCCCCATTTCCTTTATTTCTCCCTTGTCGGTTACGACTTGAGCCATTAAAATATCGCCGCACATAAGTTTTTGAGGAATGAAGCCCTTGTCTAAACTAGCATCACGGGGAGGTAATCCTTCTACGCTTATACAAAGAGTGCCGTCAACCGTATCGCAAAATGCGAAGCTTCCCTTGATAGCCCGCACTTTTACCTTATAAATATTTCCGGCAAGCGTTTCTTTTTTTACTTTCATTAAAACGTCGTCGATATATTCGGCGCTGTAAATTACTCCGTTTAGATCTACCGTAAATTTTCCGTTCATAAAAGCGTCTCCAAATACTCGTCCGCATTAATCAATTTTTTTTCAAAAACATACTGTTCTTCTTTTATAATATCGGGAATTTTTATATTTAAGCCAAACTGTAAGTTTAAATTTTCAGCAAGTCTATCTGCTCGAAGAGGAGAATTTCCTGCGTCAAGCCTTAACTTAATCCTATCTTCAAATACTTCTACTTTTTTAATCTTTTCGGCTACCTGACTTACTTTTGTTTCTCCGTTTTTTGTAACGGTTAAAGTAAAATCGTCTTTGATTTTTATTATTTCTTCCGCTTTTTCGTATGCGTTTGCAAAAAAGCTGTAATCTGCTTCAACGATTTTTGCGGTAAGTTTGGGATTTACTTTAGTAAAAAACGCTTTCTCTGCAATAAGTCCAACCGGCGCAACTCGGTTAAACCTACTAACGAAATCATTTACTTCGCCTTTGGTTTCGATCATCATATATTCGGCTTTTGAACCGATGCCTAAAGGCATTGGGGAAGTAAGAAAAATTAAGGCGTGGGGATTAAACCCTTCCGAATAATTTATATCTATATCCGCTCTTAAAATCGTTCTCGTTATCGTACGAAGAAAATCTACGTGAGGAATAAAGCGCATATTTGAAATCTTTGAAAATCTAACCGTTAACATTCGCATTCTCCAAGCGTTGCCGCTCCGCAGGCGTTACAGCCGTGTTTACAGCCCTTTGTGGTTTCCGCCCTATACGCTTTGTGTCTTTCGTTTAAAAAATATTTTTTGGTCACTCCCGCGTTAACAAAGTCCCAAGGCAAAACTTCGTCTTCCCTAAATTCTCTTGTGTAGTCGCCCATATTTATTCCGCAGTCATCAAAAGCTTGTTTCCAAATCTCAAAATTGAATAGCTCCCCCCAACCGTCGAATTTTGCTCCAAGCTGAAAAGCTCTTTCTATCACTGGTGCAAGTTTATTGTCGCCGCGCGCGAAAACCGCTTCAAGCACAGACGTATCCGCGCCGTGCCAGTTATAGTGAACACCCTTCATTTTTTTAAATTCGGTGATCAAAAGTCCGACTTTGCGGCTCATTTCTTCTATACTTATCTGTTTTTCCCATTGAAAAGGAGTAAGGGGCTTAGGAATAAAAATAGCCGTACTTACCGTAATATGAAAGCTTTTATTTCTGCAAATATCAAAATAAATGCTCCGTATTTTTTCAACGGTTTTAGCGATACCCAAAACGTCTTCGTCCGTTTCGGTAGGCAGTCCGATCATAAAATACAGCTTTACGCTGGTATAACCTTCCGAAAAAGCACCTTTAAAACTTTTTTCGATATCTTCTTCGGAAATGTTTTTATTTATAACGTTTCTGAGTCTTTGCGTTCCCGCTTCGGGCGCAAAGGTCAAACTGCTTTTTCTTGCCATAGTGATAAGCTTTTTATCAAAGCTGTCAAGCCGCAGGGAAGGCAGTTGTAATGTTGCGTTTTTTTGCTTTGCAACTTCGTTCAGAGTAAGCAAAACCTCTTTTATATGGACGTAATCGCCCGAAGAAAGACTGGAAAGCCCGACCTCACGCATACCGCTGGCGTTAAGCATACTCTCGGCGTAAGATATGGCGGTTTCGGCGTTTCGGGATCTTATCGGACGGTAGAAAAAACACGCCTGACAGAATCTGCAGCCTGCGTAACAGCCTCTGAAAAGTTCCACGACAGCTCTGTCGTGTATGATTTCGAGATTGGGAACGAGGGGTTTTATCGGATAAGCGGAAGTGTTTAAATCCTTAACAATGGATTTTTTAACTTCCTTATTTTTCAATGAAGGCGCGTACATTCCGTCGATTTTTACGGCTTCTTCGATAATTTTTTTCTTATCGCCCTTAAATTTTTTTACCAAAGCGGAAAGTTCGACCAGCGTCTCTTCGCCCTCGCCTATGCTAATCAGATCAAAAAAGTCCGCGTAGGGCGCGGGATTAATAGAACAGGGACCGCCCGCAATAAGCAAAGGAAAACTGTCATCTCTATCTCTCGCGTAAAACGGAATTTTTGCAAGGTCGAGCATATACAAAATATTGGTATAAGCAAGTTCGTATTGAATGGAAAATCCTAAAATATCAAAATCCTTTATCGGAGTTTTGGTTTCGATAGACATTAAGGGAAGATTTCTTTTCTTGAGTTCTTCAGAAAAGTCCATCCAAGGCGCATAACACCTTTCGCAAACCGTATCCTTGTCGGCGTTAAGCGCGGTATATAAAATCGACATTCCCAGATTGGACATACCAACTTCGTAAACGTCCGGAAAGCACATACAAAATCTGACTTTTGAGGGCTTTTGCATATCGGGCACGTTGTATTCACCCCCGACGTATCTGCCCGGTTTATCAACCTTTAAAAGTATATCCGAAATATCTACCGCCAAATTGTTCTCCTATAAAATCAAAGAGGCTGCGCCTATTACGCCTGCGTTGTTTTTCAAACTCGCTTTAAGAATGGTAACTTTGGGATTTCTATCTCCGCCGTATTTATAACGGTCAACGTATTCCTGCAGTCTGTCGATAAAGTTTTCCTTTTCGTTGCTTACTCCTCCGCCGATAAAGACGACTTCGGGGCAGAAAATATTAACAAGGTTAACTATGCCTAAAGCTACGTTTGTTATGTATTCGTCAACAACCTTTTTTGCGGCTTCGTCGCCGTCTTTTAGAGCAAGAAATGCCGTTCTTCCGCTGACCTTTCCCTCCGCCTTAACGTATTTTTTCATAGCGGTTTCGGGATTTGCGTTGATTGCTTTAGAAGTTTCGCGGATAAGCGCGGTAGCAGAGGCGAAGCTTTCCCAACAACCGCGACGCCCGCAAGTGCAAAGCACGCCTTTGGGATTAATTACCATATGACCGCCTTCTGCGCCTGCGCCTCCTCTTCCCGCAAAAATTTTATTGTCGAGAATAATGCCCGTACCTACTCCGGTACCAAGAGTAATCAAAACAGCATCTTTATAATTTGTTGCTTCTCCGAATTTTACTTCGCCGAGCGCCGCGCAGTTGGCGTCGTTATTGACTTCGACTTTTACGTCAAGATATTTTTGAAGCTCCGCTCTTAGGGGAACGTGTTCCCAGCGGATATTGTTTGCATAAATGACCTCTCCGTTTTTATCGTTTACAGTTCCGGGGATACCTATACCTATTCCTTTAATTTCCGGCATCTTAATATCCGATTTTTTGAGAAGGGATTTTATAAAATCGGCAAGATCCGCTATAACTTCCAAAGGTTCCTTTTCAACAGGGGTTTCAATACTGCCCGAATTTATTATCGAACCTTTTTCGTCCACTATAGCGCCTTTGATACTCATTCCTCCGACATCAATACCGATTGCGTACATACTTAACCTTCCTTTTTAAATTTTTTATATGCTTTTTCCATAGCCTCGCAAAGAGGCAATTTTTTTCCGCTTAAAAAACGAACCATTGCGCCGCCTGCCGTGCAAACGTAATTTATATTTTCTAATTTTATAAATTTATCCGCCGCGCTTACGCTGTCTCCGCCGCCTATAACGGTATAGCCTTTGGCATGCTCAAACGCTTGCCAAATTTCTTTGGTGCCGAAACTGAATAGATCGTTTTCGTAAACACCTGCGGGACCGTTGACAAAAACCGTGCCCGCTTTTTCGATAAACGCTTTATACCTAGATACAGTATCCGCGCCGATATCGAGAAACATTCCCTCATTTATAGGTAAAGATGCTATTTCCGCTTCTACCCTTATACCCTCTTTTTCGTATGCAAGATCTGAGGGAATTTCAATTTTATCTTTATAATTTTCAAGTAAAATCCTTGCGTCATCGACAAATGTTAATAAATCCTTGTCTTTAAGCCATTTTTCATATTTTTCGCCGATTTTAACGCCCGAAGCAAGCAGCATAATAACGCCGGTTACTCCAAGCGATAAAATCTTATCTGCCGTTCCGTTTTTCAGTACTTCGCTCATCATTGAAAAAGCGTCCGAAATTTTTGCGCCGCCAAGGACGAATACCGCAGGTTTTTCCGTTCCTTTTATTACCTTTGTAAGAGCTTCGTATTCGTTAAAAAACAGGGGCCCGGCATAGCTTGGCAAAAGCTCCTCGAAGGCAACCATAGAAGGACAATTTCTGTGAGCCGCCGAGAAAGCGTCGTTTACGTAAATATCAAAAAGAGGAGCTAGACGCCTTACGAGATAAGTATCAAGCATCTGTTCGCTCTTAAGTTTTACGTCCTTTTCAAAGGTGGATACTTCTTCCGTAAGATATCTTAGGTTTCCCAAAAATACGAACTCGCCCTCTTTTAGATTATTGATTTCTTCTATCGCTTTATCTCCGCAAACGTCGTCAATATATTTAACCTTGGTTTTTAAATATTTCTCTAAAATTTCGGCGTGCTCGCGCATAGAAATCAAGTTTTGATAATCAAGAGTATCCCCTTGGTGGGCGATAATAGCGACTTTAGCTTTTTTATCCCTTAAATACTCTAGGGTGGGAAGCGTTTTTAATATGCGGTTTTCGTTTACGATTTTTTTAGTTATGGGATCGATAGGAGAATTTAAATCCGGTCTGAACAACACCTTTTTTCCGCAAACGTCCACGTCAAATAAAGAATTTATTTTTATTTCCATTTTCCGAGTCCCAAATATTTATTGGTTAAAGCAATCGCTTCCTTTTGCGGTTGCATGCCCATTGCAGCGCGTATTCCGTCTATCGTTTCGGGAATAGTAACCGCTTCCTGCGGAATATTGATTGCGTACATAATTTCGTCGCCGCTTTCTACGATACTGTCCTGCCAAAGAGCGATTTCGTACATATCTCCCCTTGGATTTCCGAGGTCTCTTGCGTATCTAAAGAGGGATGCGTTGCCTAAAAAGCCTTCGTCTATGCTGACGATGCGGATTCTATCGTGTTTAGAAAACGCTTCAAGAGCCATTTCTTTGGTGATTTTCTGTTTGCCTTTTGCAACAACGGTTATTATGTGACCGTGAGTTATCGGAGTATGAATTAAAATGCCGGTTGCGTCAATATGAGGCATAATCGTCATAAGGTCAAGAGCCTGATGCGAAGGAGCCTTGTCGATTTGAAGAGCGTTTGTCAAACCTCTGTGATAGTCACCCGGGTCCGCCACTCTTCTGATTATCGTTATCGCTACCTTTTCGATACCGTATTTTTTATCCAGACAATCCACCGAACGGATAAGACCGGTCGTATTGCAGCTTGTAAGTTTAAGATAATCCTTGTTTATGCCTTCATCAAAATTGGCGTATCCGTGGAAAAACACGTCTGCTACGCTGTTTTTTTCTCCGCCTTGGAAAATAGCTTTTTTACCGAGTTTTACGTACAATTCCTTGTTTTTTGCTCCTATTCCGCCGGGGGAAGAATCCAAAAGTATATCCGCTTCGTTTGCCATATCAAGAAGAGTTCCGCTAACTGGAATGTTTAGCGCCTCTATATCTTTGCGCCTGTCTTCGCTTGCCAAAAAAAGCTTATAGGGCATTCCTTTTTCTTTAAGCGCACGAACGGCAAGAGTTGGCGCAACGTCGCAAACGCCGACAAGCTCCATATCTTCCTGTCTTGCTACGCCGTCAGCGAGTCTTTGACCGATAACCCCGTAACCTACTACTCCGACTTTTACTTTTGACATAAGTTTAACACCTCAAAAAATCACGAAAAAAACGTGAAGAATTATAAATTATATTATAACTATTACTTTATAAAGTCAATACTATTGGACACTGAAAATATGAGCGGAAAGTTCGCTCCAAGCGGATTTATATGCGTCTACGCTTCCCTCGGGAACGTAAATTTTTAAATTTTCAGTGCTCGAAAAAACGTTGTTGGAAAGCGTGGGCGGTACTATGCAGTTTAAAGTTATTTCCGTAAGCGAATCGGCGCCGTAAAAAGCTAACGATTCTATAGATAAAAGTTCGGGCGGAAGTTCTGCCGAAATAAGTTTTTTGCAGTTAAAAAACGCCTTTGCTCCGATTGTTTGAATAGGCGCGGTCACGTAAACTCTTACTACGTTTTCGTATTGAAAAGCATCTTGACCGATAGCCGTACAGGTTGCGATAGTGGTGTCAAGGGTATTTAATAAAATGAGTTCGGAAGCGTTCCTTTCAACGGTTGTAAGAGCGGTTCCGTCATATCCCCAAACCGTACCCCCCGATATTCTCAGCCGGTTGTTTGAAGGCGGAATAATTATTGTGGATTCCGCGCTATAATCCGAATCCGAATAAGTCTTTTTATCGCCTTTGGCTTTAACGCTGATATTATAAATGCCCGCATACTGCGTATATTCGTAAATCCTTGCGGGAGAGTTTGAAAATTCAATTTCCGTATCTTTAATTTTTAAAGTGTAACCCGAAGCATTGGTAACCGCATTCCAAACAGCGTATTCTCCGTTAGCCCAAACAAACAGTCCCGAGGGAGCAGATAATTTGTCAAGAGTTACTTCGTCCTTTGGAGGATTGTTTGTATCTTCTCCGTTATTCTTCGCGCAACCAGAGAAAACTGTAAAAATCAAAGATAAAATTATTATTACAAAAAATATTTTTTTCATCTGTTGTCTACCCTAAAATTGATAATATAATTTCGGCCGAGTTTATTTTTAATTGCGACGACCTTATTTTCTATTTCCGTTTGCTTTTTACAAAGCGCGTAAGGAAGGGAAAGATCGAAAGAAATCGTAAGATTTTCTTTATTATATCTAAAATCGTGAATGGAAAGCGAAGGGTAAATAGCTTTTATTTCGGTACGGACAATGCTTCTCAAATTTTCCGTTTCAACGTCACCCTCACACTCGGGATCTACATGGATAACCAAATCGCAGTTTAATGTTTCCCTTGCGGTTTTTTCTATTTTGTCGATAATGTCGTGGGCTTCGTTTAAGGAAAGCTTATCGGAAAGTTCGGCGTGAACGCTTGCAACTTTTGAGCTTACCCCGTAGCTATGAATCATTAAGTCGTGAGAACCTAAAATTCTGCCGTCGGTAAGCAACAGAGAATTAATTTCGGTAGTTAATAATTCCTGCTTTTCGCCAAGTATCGGATTTACCGTATCCTTTATAAGTTTTATTGCGGAAAATATGATAATTACCGCAAGCACAAGTCCGCAAACGCCGTCAATGGGAAAGCTTGTTAATTGCTGCGTTGAAAAAGCAACGAGTGTCAAAGAAGAAATGCAGACGTCTTGAAAACTGTCCGCTTTAGCTGCTTTAAGTACGGCTGAATTAAGTTTTTTACCCATTATTGAGTACATTATTCCCATTCCGAGTTTAACTGCTATCGAAGCGGATACGACAGCAAACGCAACCCAAGAGAAAACAACGGAACCGGGATTAACTATGCCTTTTATCGAAGAAATCAAAAATTCCACACCGACAACGCCGATTAACATAGCAATTCCCATAGCTATAACGTATTCAAGCCTGCCATGTCCGAAAGGATGGACCTTATCCGGCTTTTTTTCGGATAAAACAAAAGAGAACAAGGCGGCAAGGGAGCTTACGCTATCGCTGAAATTATTGATGGAATCGGTAATAATCGCAATACTTCCGGATAAAAAACCCACTATTAGTTTTGCGGTTGCAAGTAAAATATTTAAAAAAACTCCGATTACGGAGGTAATGAGTCCTGACTTTTTTCTCATAAAACGCATTATATAACTAGCGGTTTGTTTTGTCAATATTTTCACGTTTGTTCTTAATGTATTTAATTATTTCAAATATAAGCGCGCTTGCGCCTAATACTATTAAAAAAATACCGAATGCTTTTTTTAAAAAATCGCCCGAAACAGTAAGCGCAAGAAGGGATGAAGCCGCGCTTGAGATTAATGCCGGAATTAAAAAAACGAATAAAACCTCTTTTTTAACAAGCTTGTTTTTTATATGAATTACAAGCGCCGCAATAGACATTGGAATAAAAGTCAAAAGATTTATGGCTTGGGCTGCCTGCTGATCAACTCCTGAAAAAACGGTAAGAAGCGGTATCAAAAGCGTGCCGCCTCCCATACCCATACCGCCGAGAAGTCCTCCGATAAATCCAAAAATAATTAGTAAAAATGTGTTCATTTAAGTATTCTAATGTGCATTGTTTCTCATATCAAAACAAAAGCTTTATTCCCGCTCCTATCATAATCAAATAAAAAATCATGGATGCTGCCTTATTCGACATTTTTTTTAGAAGCAGCGCACCCAAAATTCCTCCGGCCAAAACACCGATTCCGACGCTTATCCCAAACGAGGGAAAAGCTCCTTTAATTAGATAAATTATCCCCGAAAGGGCGGACAGGGGAAGAATAACTCCTATTGCGGTTGCGTGACTTTCCTTTTCGGGAAGTCCCTCGATATAATGAAGAGCAGGTACCGCAAGCATTCCCCCTCCGCCTCCGAAAAATCCGTTTAAAAAGCCTACCGCAAGCGATACGAATAAAAGGAAGAAACGTTTGAGTTTATCTTTTAGTGTTTTCTGCTTTTTTACTATAACCGGCATAAAATTAGATTGTGCAAAAGCCTAATTTTTACCATATAAATTATTTAATTTAATATTATTTTCCTTGCTTAGATTTACCGATTATGTTATTATGACTTTTGCGTATGCAAATGTGTATGCGCGCGTGTACAGAAAATCAAATCTTTTTTAAGGTGAGTGTAAATGAAAAAAACATCTAAGTTACTCGTACTGATTATCGCACTTTTACTATGCGTTTCGCTTATCGCGCTAACCGGTTGCCAACCGACAAAGCCGGTTGACGAAGACAAAGAAGAAGAAAAACTTGTAGAACCTTCCGACGAACTTTTAATAAGTAACGGCACGTTCTGGAATTCGACTTCTTCAAACGATTCTTTTATAAGAACGACCATTGACAGTTGGACGGCAGGAAGCAGCACCTATGCCACTTCTTCTACGGTTAACTCCAAAAACGGCGTTATAAGCGTAGATCCCACTGCATTTAACAACGGCAAAACCTCGATTGTAAGCAATGCGAAAAATCCCGGCTATGCTCCGAGTTCTAAAAAGAACAGTGAAAACAAATACGAAGACGACAAAGTCTTAATGCTGTATCATTCAAGCGCTGCGTCTTCTTTTTATACTTCGGCAAATATTACGGTGCCCGCAGGTAAATATTATAAAATTTCCGTGGACGCTTATACCGATTTACCCTACAACAGCTTAAATGTTAACGGAACTTTGTTCGGTAACGTAAGATTTGGAGATTTGGTTACCGTTTCCTTTACCAGCACCGAAGATTTATATTATTCCTTAAAGAGTCAATCCGGATTAAGCGGAGACTCCCAAGTTACAATCGACAACGATGCGCTTACCGCAACTTTTTCAATGCCGAATAACGAAGTATCCCTTGAGCTTGCGGGCGTTTCCGCAATTACTCTTGACAATACTCCCGTTCACTCAAAAACTACGGAGGGCCCTAAAACCGGCACCGCTCATACCTTGACCGTTGACGGGCACAATATGGGTACTTTCTTTGAGGGCGACGTTATTGTTTATAACTTTACGTATTCCTCAACAAAAATCGCCGCTTCTCCTAAAGCCGCAGTAGTAACCGAGGGCGTTAACGCCGAGGGCGCAACAACTTTTAATATGATATTAAACGTTACTATGGGCAACGAAGACATGAACGTTCAATTTTGGGACTATAGCGTAGACAGCGAAGAAATCACTTACAACATCACTGCAGAAAAGACCAGTAATCAGGGTGCAAATATTTTGCTCCGTACGGGAACCGCCGCTTCTTTTTACGCTATCGACACGATGGGCGAATGGAAGACATATAATTTCTACGTTAAAGGCAATCCTACAGCCGAACTTAAGCTTACAATCGAACTTTGGCTCGGTTACGGCAACGCCAACAGCACAAGCTATCCCAATAAAGACTTGACCTTGGGCTTTGCCTTTTTCGATAACGTTTTAATGAACGAAATTACTTCTACCGATTATAGAGACGTTTCACTTACCGATTTTGATAAACTTACGGACCTCAACTTCCGTGATCCCTCCTTTGACGGACACACTCACGCATCTACCGCAAGCTCTTACTTCACAGCATCAAAATCATCGTCTTTCTACAGCGCAAACAACCCGACAGGCGACGAAGCCGCATCCATAAGCAAGAGCGTTTACAGCGTTTACGATCTTACTAAGCTTAAAAGTAGCAGCAACTTCATCCCCGCAAACAGCGAAAAAATCAGCGCTTATTTAGCGAACAAAAACGATCCTACCGCGCTTTATCTTTATAACCACGAGGATTCCTCCGTTTCTTATAAGAGCACAAATAAGATTCAACTTTCCGCAGGGAAAACGTACGTTTTAAGTCTTTGGGCTTATACCTACGGTATTGATACCGAAACGAGCAAAATTTCGGGCGACCTATCTAAGGGCGCGACCGTTAAACTTGTAGGCGGCGACACTTACGAAGCTAAAATCAAGACTGACGGAGAATGGAAACAGTTTGCCTTTATCGTTGATGCGCATCAACTTTACAATACAAACGTAACGATAGAGTTTTGGCTTGGCGAAGGCAATAAAAACGATACTTCCACCCTTCAAAAGGGCGGAGCGATAATAGACGAAATGGCGCTTACCGCCTTTAATAACAACGCGGACGCCGTAGCGTATGCAGCCACAATGGAAATAGCGAAAAACGCGGAGATTTCTTTAATCGACGACGTTAACGCAGACCTTGCGGGGCTTACCGATGTTGTATCTGCTGACGTAAACGAACTATCAAACAATTTTGAAGAAATTGAAATCGCCGATCTTAACGTTGCAGAGGGCGACGTTGAACTAAAAATTTTAAACAGTGATAAACTTATAAGCGATGACGATTTTGCCATTGCAGGCTTTGAAGACATCGGCTTTACCGCACTTTCATACACCCCCACCGGACTTAGCACAGAGTTTTATAACGTATTGATGCTGAAAAATAGTATTTATTCCGCATCAAGCGTAAAGGTAAGTTCTTCGATAACAATTAAGCCTAACACCATTTACAGATTATCGATGTTTATTAAAACCAGCGATCTTGGAAAAGACCTTGGACTTACGATAGATTTACTTGATAAAGCGGGCAAATCCATAGCTTCGTTCACTAAGGTAAACACAAGTGAAAAAGAAGATTGGGTAGAATATGCCTTCTATATAAAGGGCGCTTCCGTTCTTTCTAACGAAGTTTCTCTTAAGTTCACATTAGGTTCGGGTACTTGGGAAAGCGTAGCTTCGCTTGTCAAGGGCGCCGCTTTTATCTCGGCAATTAACGGAAACGAAAATATTACCGCAAGCGAATTTGCGGCGGTAACCGCGGGCGACACAATCAAAACCTATTCCTTTACCGAAGGCTCGGTAGCGGGAACGATTACTAACGGAAGTTTTACCTTAATCGACCTTGACAAGAGCGAAAAGAGAGTGGACGAATATCCCGCTTCTTATACTAATTTATTTAACAACAGCGGCGCACTTATCGGCGTTGCGCTTCCCGCAAGTTGGGATTATACCAAAGAAATAGCGGACACCGGCAGCGGCAAGGCGCAATTCGGCGTTATTAACGCAGACGCTTACGGCCTTGTAAACTTCTTCGGCAATGCAGCTTTAGGTGAATTTGAAGGAAGCAAAAACCTGCTTATGATGAAATCCGATTACCCGACAAAAGGCGGATTTACTTCTCAAAGCACTTCATTTTCCGCAAGCAAATACTACCGCTTAAGCGTTTGGGCTAAATCGGTAGGAGCCGCAACTTTCAGCATTACCATTAAAAACACTTCTAGCGCTTTTGAAAACACGATTGACAAAACTTATATAGGCTATGTTAACGAAACAACAGGCGGAGAATGGGTGCGTTATGACTTTTATATTGAGACGGGCACAACCGCTATCAATCCTCAAATAGAGCTTTGGTACGGCAACAATTATGACGTAACTACAAGTTATGATCTCACTCAAGCCGATCACGAGGACGAAGATTACGAAGCCGGAAAATCCAAGGCAGGAGAAATTTATTTTTCTAACATAACGTACACCGAGATTGAAAAAGGCACTTACGACTTTGTCACATTTGTAGACGAATACGACAACGATTTGGATTTCAACGCCGTTCAACTTGGAAAATTAGCAACCGGCGATACCAAAAACGCCAGAACTTACGTTGACGAAAACGAAATTACGCAAAATAGATTCTACGTTATGGCTCAAAACGCCGACCTTCCTTATTATGTTAACGATATAGTAATGGAAAAGCTTTCCTTTACCGTAGACAGCTTTGACCTTACTACCGAAGTAACCACAAGTTCAACTAACCTTAAGGGCAACACTCCTTCCGGTTGGACTTGGAGCGTTGCAACGGGCGGAAGCTCAAGTAGCGAAGACGCAGCATACGGAGTTATTGACAGAGAAAAGCTTTCAACGGAGTTCCAACAAGCAATGTTGACTTACAAAAATACGGAGACCAAAAAAGCCGAAACCGCAGTTGCTTATAAACCGGATATTGAAGGAAGCTCTCCCGCTTTTGTAAACAACGTTTTAACCGTTGAAATAATCGAGCTGCTCACTGTTACAAAAGACGCAAACGGAGCTTTAAGCGCAACCAAGAAAACGACTGTTGCAAAAAACACCGTTATCGATAATACCCTAACAAAAGAAGAAGCCGCAACCGTTAATGCATCCGATTATGAATCGATGCCGAATAACACAAAGCTTGAAGCCAAGACCGTTACCACCAGAAAGACTAACGAAGCCACCTACAACGCAACCACCGACTTTACTAATGCAATGATTACAAAAGAAAGCATTGAGCTTACAACCACGCTTTACGGTGATTATGCAAACGTTTTTGACGGAAGATTCGGGCGTAACGTTCTTCTCATGAGCAACCTTACAAAGAACGGTCAAACTTATACCCTTTCAAGCGGTCAATCTTTTAATTCCGACACTTATTACGAAATCAGCCTTTATGCTAAAGCATACGCGCTCGATGGCGATAAAACCGCAGAAATCGCATTCCTTCCCGCAAACGACAGCGCAAAGCAGGTTACTATTCCCGTAAGCGCAACCGAATGGAAGAAATATACTTTCTATATTTACAACAACACTGCTTCTGCAGCCAGCGGAAACTATGTTGCGATAAGACTCGGTAAGCCCGCGAAAGACGGCGACACGAACAGCGGATTTATGACCGGCTCCCTTTTAATCGACAACTATTCGTTGAAAGCAGTCGAAATCACAAAGGAGCAATATACCGAGTATGTTACAAGCAGTAAAGAAGAAAACGCAACCGTAGGTATTTATACCTTCCAAGCTGCTCCTTCCTTTACCCTTACCGTTGAAAAAGGAACCATATCCGACGGGACCACTACAAAGACCTTTAGCGACGACGGCGAAGTTACCTTAAAAGCCACCGTTGAAAAGGGATATAGAATGTACCGTTGGTATAATACCGCATCAGAAGTAAGCGATAAAGAAAGCATAACCGTAAAGATTGACGTAACTAAGACCGAACAGGCAGACGGAACTTTCGTTTACTCAGCAGAGTGGTTTGTAAACGGTAAAAAAGTATCGAGCGGCGACAACTTGACCTTGCGCGCATCTACGATCGAAAAGAGCGGAAGCGTAGGAAACTACGTCTGGCTGTATATTGCAACGGCAATTATCGGCGGACTATTACTTGCTGCAGTTATCGTAGTTATCGTAAAGAAAGTTAAACCTAAAAAGCAAGTTAAGGTTGAAGACAGAGATTACGACACAAAGCGTGCAATTAAGCCTATTAAGCAAAAGAAACAAGTTAAGTCCGATATTAAGGATAATGACGAATTCGACGAATAACCGATAACCTTAATTTAAATCAGTCCCCCGATTTCGGGGGACTTTTTTTATTATTATTTCCTGCAGCTTGGCATAGATTTAATCAATGAGCTTAAAAAGAAAAAAATTTGTTAAATCTTTTGCAATAGTTACCGCTTTTACCTTAATTACAAAAGTGCTTTCCTTTGTATTTAAAATCTACCTTTCGAGAAAGCTCGGCGCAGAAGTTTTAGGTTTATATCAAATATGCACAACTATATTTTATCTATTCGCAGCAATATCGCTGTCGGGAGCGCCTTTAATTGTTTCAAGAAAAATCGCAGAGCTACCTTCCTCAGATAAAAAAACTTCCTTTTCGTATTGCTCTTCCGCCCTTCTTTTTTGCACTTTACTTACAATTGCGCTGTACGCAATATTAAAAATTGCGTCGCCGGGTCTTGACGTACTGTTTAAGGATAAACGAGCAATACCGCTTTTTTGGATTATGGCTCCGGCGCTGCTTACTACTACTATTTACAACGTTATAAGGGGTTGGTTTTGGGGAAGAGAAGAATTTGTCGTATTCTCCTTTTCGGAATTTTTTGAAGAATTTATCCGAATTGTAATAAGCGTGATTTTAATTTCGGGCTTTATCGCAAATATAAGCGGCGAAATAGGAATGGCTCTTGGTTTTTTAATCTCCGACGTTGCGATTTGCGTTATTTTGGTTGCTATTTATTTCGGTAAAGGAGGAAGAATCGTAAAACCCGCGCACACTAAAGAGATATTGGCTCCTTCTGTTCCTATAACGCTTATGCGTGTGGTAGGAAATTTAAGCGGATCGATAATTGCGGTTATTTTTCCCGCCCTATTAATGTCAGGAGGTATGAGTGTAAACGAAGCTACCGCAAGCTACGGCAGAGTCGCAGGAATGGCTTTGCCTATTATTGTTATACCTGCAACCATCCTTGCGTCGTTATCGATAGTAATGATTCCGGAGCTTTCGAGAGCCTCACATAATAAAAATTATCCCGCTCTTAATTCTCAAATCAATTCCGCTTTGATATTTTCGGTTTTACTTGCAGGACTTTCTATGTGCCTGTTTATTCCTCTCGGAAAGGAATTGACTTTAGCTCTATATAACGACGAAATATCGGGAATATATTTAAGCGTCGTATCCATAATGATTCTTCCTATGAATATTGCTCAACTTACGCAAACGGCAATGAATTCGATAGGGCTTGAGACAAAATCCTTTTTAAATTACCTTATAGGTATCGTTTTGATGTTTATTTCGGTAATTTTGCTTACTAAGCCTATCGGAATTTATTCCGCAGGCGTAGGAAATATCGTTTCTTTTACCGTCTGCTCGATTTTAAATTTAAAAGATCTTAATAAGCAAACATCTCTTTCGATGAAGTTTTTAAAGCCTACGGCGAAAATTCTTTTGGCATGCCTGCCGATAGGAGCGCTTTGCTATAATCTATATAATATTTTAGATGACTATTTTTCACGATTATTTATCCTGCTTATCTGCTTTTTATTCGTCTGCTTTAGTTATTTTGTAACGATAACAACTTTTAATCTTGCGGATATTAACGGTTTTATAAAAATTTCTCTTACAAAATTGAAAAAGCAAAAAGCATAATTTACCAATAATTATTTAAACTAAATATATGCTTATCGTATTTGTTCGTTCAATAATTATATTCATACTGCTTTTTTTGCTTATGCGCCTTATGGGAAAACGGGAACTAGGCGAACTGCAGCCTTTTGAATTTGTCGCAACTCTTGCGGTTGCAGACCTTGCCTGTTCGCCTATGGCAAGCACTCAAACGCCGCTTTATTTTGGGTTAATTCCTATCGCAACGCTGTTTATACTTCATTTTATCGTAACCAAGCTTTCAACAAAATTTGTAAAATTCAGGCGAAAAATTAACGGCAAGCCTTTTATTATAATTAATCAAAACGGCATCGATTATCCCGCTATGCAAAAGCTAAATATGAATGTGTGCGACCTTTTCGAAGGTATAAGAGATAAAGGTTACTTTTCATTGGAAGAAATCGCATACGCTATCGTTGAAACCAACGGAAAACTAAGCGTAATGGGAAAGGAGGATCCTCCCGAAGTTACAGGTTTTCCCGTCCTCACGGTCTCGGAAGGGCAATTTATCGAGGAAAGTATCAAAGAGAACGGTCTTAATAAGGAAAACATTTTGATTAAGCTTAAAAGCCATGGAACGACTTTAAAAAACACTCTTATGGTTACCATAGAGAATAAATCTAAAATGGTGGTTCAAGAAAAAAACGGTACTCCTTACGTCGACTACCTTGAGGCGTAGAAATGAAGTTTAAATTTATTTTGACGGTTGTGCTTTTTGTTTTGATAATAAGCTGCGGCATCATTCAAATCGTTATAGTGAATAAAACCATGGATTTTATCAGCGACGAACTTGAAGTGCTGGATCAAGAAGTATTTATGGAAAATTATAATATAGATAGGGTTAATTCTCTTAAAATATTTTGGCAAAAAAGATTGCCCTTGCTTGAAACGCTTATCCCAAATAACGAAATTGATCAAGTCGCAATGCTCCTAGCGGAGCTTTCAGGCGCAATAGAAAACGAAGACCAAAAGGAAACCAATATCCGAATAGAAGTTCTTCAAACCAGAGCTCAAAGCATAAAGCACTTATTGGGATTCAGAATCGAGCATATCGTTTAGCTTTTTAAAGTTTTTTTCAAATACCTACCTGTATAACTTAACTCGTTTTCTGCGATTTCTTCGGGAGTACCCGTTACAAGCACTTTGCCCCCTTCGTTTCCGCCTTCGGGACCGAGGTCGATAATGTAATCTGCCATTTTTACAACGTCAAGATTATGTTCGATAACAATAACCGTATTTCCGCTTTTTGTAAGCTTTAAAAGAATAGCGATAAGTTTTTCTACGTCAGCGGCGTGAAGTCCGGTTGTAGGCTCGTCAAGAATATATACGGTTTTTCCCGTGCTCCTTTTGCTGAGTTCCGTTGCAAGTTTTACTCGCTGAGCTTCTCCACCCGAAAGAGTGGTCGCTGGCTGACCTAAACGGATATATCCAAGCCCCACTTCTTTTAAGGTTTTTATCTTATTGTAAATCCTCGGGATATTTTCAAAAAAATCACAGGCCTCGTCTACGGTCATATCGAGCACGTCGTAAATGGATTTTCCTTTGTATTTAACTTCAAGAGTTTCTCTGTTGTACCTTTTTCCGTGGCATACTTCGCAAGGAACGTATACGTCCGGTAAAAAGTGCATTTCGATTTTAATAATTCCGTCGCCGCTGCAGTTTTCGCAACGTCCGCCCTTAATGTTAAAACTGAATCTTCCCTCTTTATATCCTCTCGCTTTTGCGTCCGGAGTTTTTGAGAAAAGTTCCCTTATCGAGGTAAATACTCCGGTATAAGTTGCGGGATTGGAGCGGGGTGTTCTGCCTATCGGGCTTTGGTCGATAGAAATGATTTTATCAAAATTTTCAATACCGCTTATGCTGTCATAGCGCCCTTCGTCAAGTTTTGCTCCGTTTAGTTTATTTGCAAGCGCAGGATAAATTATTCCGTTGACAAGACTTGATTTTCCCGATCCGCTGACGCCTGTAATTAAGGTCAAAAGACCTGCGGGAATTTCAACGTTAATACCTTTTAAATTGTTTTGACTTGCGCCGCGAACTTCTAGATTTCTTCCGTCTGGTTGCCTTCTGATGTCAGGTAAAGCTATTTTTCTTCTGCCTGATAAAAATGCGCCAGTTATCGAATTTGGGCACTCCATAATGTCCTTTTGGGTACCGAAAGCGACAAGTTCCCCGCCGTGTTCTCCTGCGCCGGGACCAATGTCAACGATATAATCCGCTTCCATAATCGTCTCTTCATCGTGCTCTACAACGATTAAAGTGTTACCTAAATCTCTTAGGGCTTTTAAGGTATCAAGCAGCTTTTTATTATCTCTTTGGTGAAGTCCGATACTCGGTTCATCGAGTATATAAAGTACGCTCATAAGTCCGCTTCCGATTTGTGTTGCAAGCCTTATTCTTTGACTTTCTCCTCCCGAAAGAGTTGCCGCTTGTCGCGACAGGGTAAGATAAGAAAGCCCGACGTTAAGCAAGAAATCCAGTCTTGCATTAATCTCTTTTAGGATTTGTTTTGCGATAATTATATCCCTTTCACTAAGCTTTAAATTTAAAAAATAATTCTTTAAATCCTTTATCGAATAGTCGGAAATTTCGGAAATGTTTTTATCGCCTATAGTTACCGCTAACGCTTCTTTTTTAAGTCTTTTTCCCTTACAAGTTTCGCAAGGGGATAATTTCATAAGCCTTTCAATCTCCGTCTTTACCCCTTCGCTTGAGGTTTCTCTGTAACGTCTTTCAAGATTATTTATTACGCCTTCAAAGCTGGTTTTATATACGGCGTTCATTTTTCTGGATTGCCAATTCATTGTAAGTTCTTCGCCGCCGTTTCCGTATAGGATTATGTTTTGAATTTTTTCGGGCAAATCCTTATAGGGCGTATCCATTGAAAAACCGTATCTTTTTGAAAGAGCGTTTAGTTGCATCGTGGATATGCTTCCCATATCCAACATCCAACCGCTGACGCTTACCGCGCCTTCGCTTAAGGATAAATCGGGATTTTTTACGATTTTATTTTTGTCAATCTCAAGTTTACTGCCAAGACCTGTGCACTCGGGACACGCACCGAAGGGACTGTTGAAGGAAAATAATCTTGGGGTTAATTCTTCTATGCTGATATCGCAATCGGGGCAAGCGTATTTTGTGCTGAATAATATTTCTTCTCCGTTGACTTCCACGCTTACAAGCCCGTCGGCAAGTTTTAGGGCGGTTTCAACGCTGTCGGTCAATCTTCTTTTAATATTTTCTTTTATTATGATCCTGTCAACGATTACGCTTATATTATGCTTTTGATTTTTATCCATTTCTATAGGCTCGTCGAGAGTGTAATTTACACCGTCTAACTTGACACGCAAAAATCCGCTTTTTTTATAGCTGTCAAGCTGTTTTATATATTCTCCCTTTCTTCCTCTTACCGTCGGCGCCATAATTATAATTTTCTCGCCCTCGGGATAAAGCAAAAGCTTGTCGCAGATTTGATCTATCGTTATTTGGGAAATTTCTTTGCCGCAGCTCGGACAATGCACTTTGCCTATCCTTGCGTAAAGCAAACGGATATAATCGTATATTTCGGTAATGGTTCCTACTGTCGAACGCGGATTTTTAGAAGTCGTTTTTTGATCTATCGAGATTGCGGGCGACAAGCCCTCGATTGATTGCACGTCGGGCTTATCCATTTGACCTAAAAATTGCCTTGCGTATGAGGAAAGGCTTTCTATATACCGTCTTTGACCTTCGGCAAAAATCGTATCGAACGCAAGACTCGATTTTCCGGAGCCTGAAATACCTGTAAACACTACCAATTTATCACGGGGTATAGTAACGTCTATATTTTTTAAATTATGTTCTTTTGCGCCTTTGATTATGATATTATCCTGCATGTTAATCCTCGGTTAAGCTTGCCTTAAGTTTACCTATTTCGTCTCTAATTAATATTGCCTTTTCAAAATCAAGTACGCTTGACGCAACTTTCATAAGTCCCTTAAGTCTTTCTATCTCTTTAATTATGTCCTTTTTACTTTCGTTTTTCATAGGTTTATCTATTTTTTTGGTTATTTCCAAAGTGTTCTTAATATCTTTAATTATCGTTTTCGGAGTAATATTATGAAGGGTGTTAAATTCGGATTGAATTTTTCTGCGCCTTTCCGTTTCGGAGATTGCCCGTTGCATACTTCCGGTTATTGTATCCGCGTACATTATTACTCTGCCCTCGACGTTTCTTGCGGCTCTGCCTATCGTTTGAACAAGAGAAGTTTCGCTTCGCAGAAAGCCTTCTTTATCCGCGTCCAGTATGGCAATAAGCGCAACTTCGGGCAGATCAAGCCCCTCTCTTAAAAGATTGATTCCGACGAGAACCGAAAAATCACCCTTTCTAAGTCCGCTTATAATATCGATTCTTTCCAAGGTATCGATATCGGAGTGCATATATCTGACTTTTATATGATGCTCGGAAAGGTGCAGAGTCAAGCTTTCCGCCATTTTTTTGGTTAAGGTGGTTATCAGTACCCTAAAGCCCTTTTCAACCGTTTTATTTATCTCGCCTATTAGGTCGTCGATTTGACCGGTCGTGGGACGGACTTCTACGGGAGGATCGATTAGTCCCGTCGGTCTTATAAGCTGTTCGACTACTTCGCTTCCCGCTTCGTTAAGCTCGTAAGGAGCGGGAGTTGCCGAAACACAGATCATTTGCGAAAAACGGTTGTTGAATTCTTTAAAATTGAGCGGTCGGTTATCATACGCCGAAGGAAGTCTGAAACCGAAATCCACAAGATTCTTTTTTCTTGACAGGTCTCCGTTAAACATACCTCTTATCTGCGGAAGCGTCATATGACTTTCATCAACGAAAACCATAAAATCATCGGGAAAATAATCTAGTAGGGTAAAAGGCGCATCTCCCGGATTTCTGCCGTCAAAATACCTCGAATAATTTTCGATACCGTTGCAATAACCCATTTCGCGCATCATTTCAATATCGTAACTAACACGCTCTCTTATCCGTTGTTCTTCAATTAATTTTTTATTTTCTTTAAAATAAGCGGCTTGCTTTAGCATATCATCTTTTATATTATCTATAGCGGCTTCCATTTTTTCGTCGCCTACAACGTAGTGCGTGGCAGGGAAAATCGCCGTGTGGCTAAGTTCGCTGATATTTCTAAGTGTCACCGTGTCAAACTCGGTTATTTTTTCGATAACGTCGCCGAAAAATTCTATTCTTATACCGTGAGAGCTTTCAAAACTCGGAATTATTTCTAAAATATCTCCTCTTACCCTAAACGTACTTCTTACAAAATCAATATCCGAACGTTTATATTGTAGTTTAATGAGTTTATCTATCAGTTCGTCACGGTCGATTTCCATTAGAGGTCTTAAAGATATGGACATTTTAAAGTATTCTTCGGGCGCGCCCAGTCCGTAAATACAAGAAACCGAAGCCACGACGATTACGTCCCGTCTTTCCGCAAGAGAAGCGGTCGCGCTGTGGCGAAGCTTGTCGATTTCATCGTTAATCTCAAGTTCCTTTTCGATATAAGTATCGCTTCTCGGAATATACGCTTCAGGTTGATAATAATCGTAATAGCTTACAAAAAATTCAACTCTGTTACTTGGAAAAAATTCACGAAATTCGTTGCAGAGTTGTGCGGCAAGCGTCTTATTGTGAGCGATAACGAGAGTAGGCCTTTGCAGTTTTTCGATAACGTTTGCCATAGTAAAGGTTTTGCCGCTTCCGGTTACGCCAAGCAGTACCTGCATACGGTTGCCGTCTAAAACTCCGGCAGTTAATTTTTCTATTGCCTGTTGTTGGTCGCCGTTTGGGGAAAATTTACTCTCGAGTGCAAACATATTCATACGATTATTATAAACTAAATAGCGCTTTATTAGCAACCATACTAAAACTAACTGATTTATTTTATCTATAATTTATAAACAGAATAAAAATACTTTGATTTTATGCATTAATGTGATAAAATATTAGGAATTTATTAATGTGGAGTAAAAAATGAATTTACTGGACCGCTTTTTAAACAGGACTGAATTTTCAAGTTACGAAGATTTCAAAAATAATCTCGAGCTTACCGCTCCCGATAAATTTAATTTTGCCATAGACGTAGTTGACGAGTACGCTAAAATTTGTCCCGATAAGCGCGCCCTTGTATGGTATAACGACCTAGGGGAGGAAAGGATTTTCACTTTTTCCGAGATGAAAAAATATAGCGATAAAACCGCTACTATTTTACTTCGTCACGGCATAAAACGCGGTGATTTTGTTATGACAATGCTGAACCGCCGTTATGAATATTATTTCTTTGTCCTCGCTTGTATGAAAATCGGTGCAATTATCGTTCCCGCAACATATATGCTTACTCCAAAAGATATTTCCTACCGTGTTGACAGCGCAAAAATAAAGCTTATTATTTCCATTAACGAAGATGAAGTAATTACACATATAAGGGAAGCTATTCCCAACTGTGAAGAAGCTCCTATTCTTTTGACTATCGGAGGAAGAGGCGGTTTTATTAATTTTACCAATGAGCTTAATTCTACAGAAGTTGATTATACTCCCGAAAGAAGCGATAACCTTGATACGATGCTTGTATATTTTACCAGCGGAACAACCGGTTTTCCGAAAATGGTTGCGCATAGCTATAACTATCCTTTGGGATTTATAATTAACGCAAAATTCTGGCAGGGTGTTATTGATGACGGACTGCATCTTACTATGGCGGAAACAGGATGGGCAAAATTCAGCTGGGGACAAATTTACGGTCAATGGATAGCGGGAACCGCAATATTCTGCTACGATTATTTCGGAAAATTTACTCCCACCGATATTTTACCTCTTATAGAGAAATACCGTATTACCACTTTTTGCGTCCCCCCTACAATTTACCGTTTTTTAATTAAAGAAGATTTAAGAAAATACAATCTATCTTCCTTAAAACGCTGCACTACCGCGGGAGAACCGTTAAATCCTGAGATTTTTAAACAATTTCACGACTCGACCGGTCTTGAAATTTGCGAAGGGTTCGGTCAAACGGAAACCTCTGTACTTGCAGCCACCTTCGATAAAATGCTTACTCCAAAGCTTGGAAGTATGGGAAAAGCTTCTCCAATCTACGATTTGGTAATTATCGACGATGATTTTAACGAATTAAACGATAACGAAATCGGAGAGATGTGCGTCCGCTTAAGAGATAATCAACTTGGGCTTACAAAAGGGTATTATAACGATGAAACACGCACCGAAAACGTATATAAAGGCGGATATTTTCATACCGGAGACCAAGCGTACCGCGATAAAGAAGGCTTTTTCTGGTTTGTAGGTCGAAAAGACGATATAATTAAAAGCAGCGGCTACAGAATAGGACCTTTTGAAGTTGAAAGCGCGCTGCATGAGCATCCAAGCGTCCTTGAATGTGCGATAACTGCGGTTCCCGATCCAATGCGCGGTCAAATTGTCAAGGCTACGATAGTTTTAGCTAAAGGTTATACCCCGAGCGATGAGTTAAAGCGAACCCTTCAAGACCACGTAAAGCATGCGACTGCTCCTTATAAATATCCCAGAATCATTGAATTTGTAGATGAACTTCCAAAAACCATAAGCGGAAAAATTCAAAGAAACGTAATAAGAAATAAAGATTCGAAATAATGATATGAAATAATGATATGAAATAATGAAAAAACCCTTGATTTTCAAGGGTTTTTTCAATATGCTGAATAATGCATTTTATAATACTAAATTACTCTAATCAGGCTATCCACTTTGTAAACCGATGACAGCTCTTTTATTTCCTCAACGGATTTTTGAGCCTTGCTTTCGCTGGTCATATGCGTTATAAAGAATATGTTTGCTTTGCCCCCTGAAGATGCGGTTTGCTTCATAACGTCAATGCTGACTTTATTTTTTGCAAAAATTTTGGTAACGGATGCAAGCACGCCGCTTTCGTCGTTTACTGTCATACGGATAAAATATTTGGATTCGAAATCGCGGTTGAAAAGTTTTTCGTTGACGTTTTCTACGTTTTTAAAATCCGCATAGCGGTGTTTTTTCTGCTTTGCGGCAAAACAAATATCGCTAACAATTGCGCTGCCTGTCGGAAGATCACCCGCGCCGCGGCCGTATAGCATAATATCTCCTACGTTATCTCCTACCAAAAAAACTGCGTTGAAGCTGCCTTTTACAGAGCTTAACGGATGAGTATTCGATACAAAACAAGGATTTACGTGCGATTCGAGTTTACCGTTAACTTTTTTGGTAATAGCAAGAAGTTTTATTGTATATCCAAGTTCACGACCGCAAGCGATATCTTCTTTGGTAATCTTCGAAATTCCTTCTCTGTAAATCATTTTGATTGGCACTTTCGTATGGAAAGCTAGAGAAGACAAAATCGAAAGTTTATAGGTTGCGTCATAACCGTCAACGTCTGCGCTGGGATTTGCTTCGGCATACCCAAGTCTTTGCGCTTCGGCTAAAACTTCTTCGTAGGGAAGACCTTCATCGCTCATTTTGGAAAGGATATAGTTGGTCGTTCCGTTAACGATTCCCATAATAGAAATAATATTGTTTGCCTGCATACTTTCGGTAAGCGCCCTGATGATAGGTACTCCGCCAACGCAACTGGCTTCAAAATAAAGACCTGCGTTTCCTTCTTTGGCGGCTGCTTCGAGTTCTCCCCAATATTTAGAAAACAGTTCTTTGTTTGCGGTAACAATACTTTTTCCTGCTTTAAGCGATTTAATTAAAAATGTTTTTGCAGGTTCGATTCCGCCGAAAAATTCCGCTACAATTTTTATATCGGGATTATTTATTATGTTATCAATATCTGTTGAAACTATAGAGGGATCAACGTTTAGGCTGCGGACTCTATCCATATTCCGCTCAAGAATATGTTTTATTTCGATATCCAAGCCCTCGTGTTTTTTTATATTATCACGGTTAGCGGTAAGTATTCTATAGGTTCCTCCGCCTACGGTACCAAGACCGAGCAGCGCAACTCCAATCTTTTGCATATAATCCTCCTATCTGTTTAAACTTTCAATAATTCTAAGTCCTTTTAGCGAAAGAGCGCGATCGGTAATTTTTACGGGAGCGTCTTCAAAGTTTACAAGTTCTCCAAGACCGCCCGTTCCGACAATTTTTACATCTTCAAGGTGCATTTCTTCTTTAATACCTTGTATCATATATTCGACTAATCCCCTAAATCCGTAGATAATACCCGATTGCATATTTTCTATCGTTCCTTTTCCTATAATGCATTCCGGACGAATAAGCTCAATGCGGGGAAGTTTCGCAGTAGCGTTAACCAAGCTTTCGACGGATGTCTTAATTCCGGGAGCAATTGCTCCTCCCAAAAATTTTCCGTCCCTGTCCACAACGCCGAAAGTCGTAGCGCTGCCGAAATCAATTATAATGACAGGCCCGCCGTAAATATAGTAAGCGGCAACTGCGGTTGCGATCCTGTCTGCGCCAAGCTCTTTTGGATTTTTATATCCGATTTCGATACCCAAATTAATGTCCGAGGATACCATAATCGGCTTTTTGTGGAAATAATAGTTGCACATATGTTCAATCGTATAGTTCATTGAGGGAGCAACCGAAGAAATAATAATGCTGGTAATTTTGTTAACGTCTACCTTTTCATTTTGAAGTAAATCCAAAATTACCATTCCAAGTTCGTCGCTTGTTTTCATAGGATCTGTCGCAACTCTCCAGCTTTTAAAAAGCTCCTCGCCCTTGAACACTCCGATTTTTATATTGGTATTTCCTATATCTATTGCTATTATCATATATACGTTTACCTTTAGAAAAAGCCCTCGGAAATCCGAGGGCTTTTTGCTTTTGATTTGCTAAACAAGCTCTATGATAGCTAAATCAGCATTATCGCCCCTTCTTGATCCCAGTTTAATAATGCGAGTGTAGCCTCCGCCCTGTCCAAGTTCTTCCTTACGCGATCTATATTTGGGTCCGTATTCATTGAAGATTTTTTCGATAAGAGGATGGTTTACATCCTTTGTCCTTTGTTTAAAGGCTTCCTTCTTTTCTTTATCTACTTGCGTTTCTTGGATATCGGGAAGCGTTGCCATCATCTTTCTTCTTGCGGCAAGCTTTTTGGCCCCGTCGTTTTTAAATTCGACGTTAACTTTTTCGTTTTTGATATTGACCTTTTCTTTCGTTACTTTAACCGAATCGTCAAAGGTTTTTACAGCGAGAGTAATCATTTTTTCGGCTACTCTTCTTACTTCCTTTGCTCTGTCAACTGTGGTATTCAATTTTCCGTACCAAAGCAGCTCGGCAGCTTGACCGTTAATCATTGTCAATCTTTGATCTGTGCGTTTTCCTAGTTTTCTCATACCGGTTTCTCCTTATTCGTCTGCGCTGCGAAGCTTGATACCCATACCGCGAAGCTTGTTGATAACTTCATCCAAAGATTTTCTGCCCAAGTTTCTCATCTTAAGCATATCCTCTTCGGTCTTCTTGGTCAAATCTTCAACGGTGTGAATGCCGTTTCTCTTTAAGCAGTTATAGCTTCTTACCGAAAGGTCCAATTCTTCGATATTCATCGACATAACTTGTTGCTGCTTGTCGTCTTCTTTTGAAACCATAAGCGACATATCGCTTGTGGTATCCACAAGATTAACAAAGAGACTGAGGTGTTCGCTCATAATCTTTGCGGCAAGCGAAATAACCTCTTCGGGCGTAGAAGTGCAATTTGTTTTAAGTGTAATAGTAAGTTTATCGTAGTCGATAGATTGTTCCACACGCGTGGATTCTACGGCGTAATTAACGCTGACGACAGGCGAAAAGAGCGAGTCGATCGGAATAAAACCGATAGGAGCGTCGGGATTTTTGTTTTGAGCTGCGCTTACGTAGCCGCGACCTAGGCCGATAGTGAGTTCCATATTTAAAGAGGAGCCTTCTTCGAGTGTGCAGATATATAAATCGGGATTCATAATCTCTATATCGCTCGGAAGCTTAATATCTCTTGCGGATACAACGCCGGGTTCTCTCTTGTTAAGATGGACGACTGCAGTAAAGCCCTTTTCTTGTGTGTGAGCTTTGATTGCAACTTCTTTCAGGTTCAAAATTATTTCGGTGACGTCTTCTCTGACACCCTTAATGGTGGAGAACTCGTGAAGCACGCCATCAATCTTGATACCGATAATTGCAGCACCGGGTAACGCTGTGGTCAAAATGCGTCTTAAGCAATTTCCAACGGTGATACCGAATCCGCGCTCTAGCGGTTCGATTACGAAACTTTGATGTCCGCTTTCATTTGCTCCGATGATTTCAATTTTTGGTTGGATTATCTCCATCATAATTTTTACCCTCCTAATTATTTAGAATACAACTCCACTATAATACTATCTTTTATTTCGAGGTCGTTGATATCCTCTCTTTCAGGAAGTGCAAGTATTTTCCCTGTCAGCGTAGCATTGTCAAATGTGAGCCACTTCTTGAAAACGATCGGTTTAGTATCTTTAAGCTCAACAAAAAGCTTCATTTCTCTGCGGTTTTCTTTAACGGCGATAACGTCTTCTAC
>LAHS01001493.1_pt1 | contig 27897 bp, 24 predicted proteins | sample 329651 | NCBI WGS metagenome assembly LAHS01 (sample SAMN03275699, study PRJNA271635) | activated sludge metagenome | isolation source: sample C-1 Sludge from hydrolytic chamber (first chamber) of Anaerobic... | reverse complement strand
CTTTCCTCTGTTCCTTAATTTTTTTTAGTTATGTCCCAGCCTTTTTGTCCATTATTCACCTACATTGGACGTAATCATATCAAATAATAACGGTACATTTGTACCGCGTTGCAATGAGTTACAGCCCTTCGTTAAGTGCGTCCAGCTTTCTTTCATCTTTTCCCTATAAGTTAGTGTTCCATCAACGGGCAAAAACTCCGCAAGATATTCTTTAATAGAGCCTGATAAATTATCCATAAATTCATCTGCTTTTTGCACTTTTTCTGTTGCGACTTCATTGCGCTCATTCCATAACACATGCTCTAAATTCGTAGCAAAATAAAAAAGTTGATACGGGACTTTTAAACGCTCAATACTAAAATGGTCATTGGCAAGCAAAATCTTAACGTTATTCGCTTTCATTTCATTTCGCTGTTCGATTTGCTCTTTACGCCTCTCTGTTTTTACAAATATGGCATCTTCTGTGTAAAATAAATTTTGTTCCATATCTGATTTGATTTTGACAAACTCCGGGGCGATAAAACAACCATCTGCATCTGTAATATGAATAACTGCCGTTAAATCTTTTGCTAAAAACTTATACTTTTCAAGATAGTTATGAATGACTCGGCTAACACTATTTTTAATATTGGGGATTCTCTTTTTTGCATCCCACTTCGTCAAAATATCCTCTCGTTGTACATCAAAGCGAATCGTCGAATCAGTAAAATGTTCATCCAAAAAATCTTCTAAAATGATTTGCTCTGTTTGACCTTCAACAATAACTAATAGTACTTTTCTAGTCATGTTGCACACCAGCTTTTCTAAAAGCACGTTTAATTTTGAACGTTTTCGTTTCTTTATACACTTCCTCATCCTGTCCGCCAAGCTGTATCGCACGCAAATAGACATCTCGCGCATTATTGACTTCTTTGATGCCCTTTAGCTGCATATATCGATCATTCTCATTTGTTGTTGTAAACCATAAGTTTTTAATCGCAAGCACCTCTAACACCCGTAAATTATGGGACGTAAAAATAAGCTGACCTTTTCCGCCCTCATCAATCACTGTTAACAACTCACCCAACAAATATTCAAATACACCAGAATCTAATTCATCGATTACGACACATGCAGTCGGATTATTATAAACAGCTATTAGAACGCTAAGCACAGCAATGATTTTCAAAATTCCTTCCGATTCAGTTCGTAACGGTAATTCCCGCTCACCGCGTTTCGATAAGAACTCAAAACGTATGCCTTTTTCACCGTTATCTAATAATTGCTCTGTAATAACGTGAATTTTAATCGTTAGCCCTGGAATAATGGTCGACAATACTTGGTTGCTTTGCTCAATGACTTCACATAATACATTGAAAGCATTCTCTGGCAATAATGCTGGTCCTTTCAAATCGTAAGGTATCGAGCCTCGCGTTTTTTCTAAATGAATACTAAAAGGCATAATACGCTCTTCAAATAAAGGTGCAATATTTTGGTTATTAATAACATGTAAGTCCCGATTAAAGTCGACTGCTATATTACGAAGCAATTCCATTTCTAATTCTGATAGCTTTTCTTGTAGCAACGTCTTTAAATCTTTATGGAAGACAAAAGACATATATTGTTTTCGTGCTAATTGTTGAATAACAAGCGTCTTTATACGTATCTTTTCACTCATATCTCGTAAAGAGCTTTTTCGAATTTGAACATCCTCATCTGCGACACTTACTAACACTTTTGAACGTTTTCCTTTTTCATCTTCCCTGTAAGTCAAGCGCTCTGCAATAATGAACAGTCGATTTTCATCTTCTTGCAATGTTACAGAATAGTTGACAAAAAATGTTCCAAACTGGTTGTCCACTAGAAATTCAAAAACCAAACTAGCGGTTTTTTCCCCTGCCATAATTAAGCGTTTATCTTGTGATGGCAATTTTACTTCAGCAATCCAACCAGAAATAATTGTCTTCAACAAACTAAATGCGTCGACAATAGTTGTTTTCCCTGAACCATTTTGCCCATACACACCCACAACATTTGCCGTCATAAGCGAAGCAAAATTCACGGCTAATGTGAGCTCACCATTTCGGACATTTCTTAAATTTTGGATCTTTATTTTTTTTATTTTGATAATGGCCATTTCAAACATCCTTTTCAGTCATTTCTTCCTATTATAATTAAAATCGCTATATTTTATAACAAATATAACGATAATACCTGTTCTTTCTTATTTCTCTTATGCCATATGCCTATGACAAAGATAATATGGGACATATGTTAGAAAAGAAAAATGAAGAAAGGTGTGTTCTATTGGTCTATCCAAGATTAGCCCCTGAAGATTTTAATCAGCAATTCCGACCTGGTATGAAAATATGGGTTACACTCCCTACTGGTACTTATTCTGGTACTTTAATTCGAACATTTGGAAAAGACGGAAGAACTGCAGAAATTCAACTAGATTCTGGACAAATTATAACAGTTGATGTTAATCAAATTGCCGCAGCAGGGACAGGTTTGCCTCCTGGCTCATATCCACCTCCTTACCCTCCACCATATCCACCTCCTTATCCACCCCCTTACCCTCCACCATATCCGCCTCGTCCACATCCACCACAACCGTACCCACCGCAACCATATCCACCATATCCATATCCGCCACAACCATATCCACCACGTCCATATCCACCGCAGCCATTCCCACCTCTTCCATATCCAGGCGGGCAATTACCAGGATTCCCTCGTTTAACACCTCCAGGTATTTCCGATATTTTACCTGGCATATTTGGTAATCCAAGATAAAAAAAGGCTTTCCATCCGTTCAGTAATGAACAAATGGAAAGCCTTTATTTTTTCTACATAGCAACGACCAACAGCAATTTGCCCCTTGGGTTGCGTATAATATTTGTCCAGAATAATAAACACTTTATTATAATAGCTAGTCCCAGAAACAAAATATACTATTATTAGCGTGTTTTCTATTAATTATGTGCATAGACACCAATAATCATTGATACAAAAACACTATATATTATTTCGCTCACCGAAATTTCACACTTTAAATAGGAGGATTTTTGGGTTGTGAATCGTATTTTTTGGCAGTATAGTTGATTAATGTTAGGGGATGAATGGATTATTTTACAATCAAAGAAATAATGATAAAAAAGTATAAGGTAATTCCATATATTTGAATATCATAACAGTCAATTGTAACATTGTACTATTCCCATTACACTTGACTTTCGCATTATCGGCCGTCCCTTTTTCGCTTGAAATATGTCTTGTATACAATTTTAGGAGGAAGAGATATGAAGAAAAATAAGAAACAGCAAATGTCGATTAGCAAGAAATTAACCGTCATCATGGTTAGTATTTTACTATTATTTGGGCTAGTGACTATGGGATTTGCCTATTATATAGTGAAAAATAGTAATTTAAAAGATATGGACCAATCTCTTTATGATAAAGGGATGATTTTATCTAAGACAATAGACCAAAAGACATTAAAATCCGTACTAGAAAGCCCAAATGCTGACAATAATGATGTCCTACATTTAACGAAAGAAATGGATGCCATTAACGAGGAATCAGACATTATTACCAATCTCTTTCTTATTACAGTAGATGGTGAAAATATTAACGCACCGGTTCTTTCCACAAGCGTACTTGAAGTAGGTGCAGAATATAACCAAGATATGGTTGCCATGGGACTTTCCCCAGATTTTCTTGCAAGAATAAAGGAAGTATTTGAAACAAAAGAAGCAACAGCTACAGATATTTATAAAGATGAGTTTGGAAGCTATAAAACAGGTCTTACGCCTATTTTAGATAAAGATGGTTCCGTTGTAGCTGCTTACGCCATCGATTATGATGTATCTATGGTAAATGCCAAAGCATTATGGATTCTGTTAATTACTGTACTATTCCTAATTGGTTCTTCCATCGTGGTTTATACACTATTAAGAAAGAAGCTAACACCTATCCAACAGCTATCTTTACAATCTAAAAAAGTTGCGGAAGGTAACCTAGAGCTTGAAGCGTTACCTGTTCACTCAAATGATGAAATTGGCGTACTAACAACTAATTTCAATGTTATGATTGACAGCTTAAAAACAGTTATTAAAAGTGCAACAAATGTTTCTTCACGTGTTTCAAACTCTGCACAAGTTTTATCAAGCAATATGCAAGAAGCAACAGATTCATACAATAATGTAGCGTCGTCAATGCAAGAAATAGCTAGTGGTGCTGATTTACAAGTGCAAAAGGCTAAAGAAAGTTCTATTACAATTGAAGAAATGAGTATTGGTATTCAACGCATTGCTATGACATCCAATCAAATTTCTGAATCTTCTATTTTAGCATCGGAAGAAGCTGAAAAAGGTAATGATTCAACAAGCAAATCTGTTGCACAAATGAATGCAATTAGTAAGGCAGTTAATCATTCCGCATCATCTGTAAAAATGCTCGGTGAACATTCCGGCAAAATCGAAGAAATCGTCGGCATTATCACAGGGATTGCTTCCCAAACAAATCTGCTTGCATTAAATGCTGCGATTGAAGCTGCTCGCGCAGGCGAAGCAGGAAGTGGCTTTGCTGTTGTTGCCGATGAAGTGCGGAAGCTAGCCGAACAATCAGAAGCTTCGGCAAGAGAAATTTCTACGCTTATTACTCGTATTCAACAGGATACAAATGAATCTGTAAAGGTCATGATCCATGCTGTAGAAGAAGTGGACAATGGCTTAATTATGATTAATGATTCCGAAAAATCATTTAGCCAAATTTTAACTTCAATTCACCATGTTACAGGGCAAATTCAAGAACTATCAGCAACGATTGAAGAAATGGCAGCAGGTATGGAAGAAGTTACTTCAGCTGTTCAAGATATGGAACACTTCTCAGTAAGTTCTCGAGACAACACAAGAGCAGTAGCCGAAACATCGGCTAGTCAGCTGAATACCGTGCAAAGAGTTTCAGAGGAAGCACAAGTACTATCTGATTTATCAAGTGAATTATTAACTGTTGTAAATACATTTATTGTAAAATAATGATGTACTAAAGCACGGCGAAAATAAATAAAGAGCAAGTAATCCTACAACCTTGTCGATGCGAAAACATCGGCAAGGCTGTTTGTTAAGAAAAAGTAGCAATGTCTAATCCTATCAATAATAAAGTTACTTCTAATTGCACTAAAGGGGCACAGTCCCCTACTTTCAAAAATAGGAGTTGTTATGATTGAATTTAAAACGAGACCTTGATTTATTTACAGCACATTATCAAACAAACACCCAAGAACAACAGACGTTACCAACCAATTGTACACAACTGTTAACAGAACAAGATAAAGTATTATATCAAGCTTTAAATCAAACAAAAGCCTTTTATGCGAAAGATCAAACAATCCCTAGTGTATTTTATCAATCAGCGGAACGATTCGCTGAAAGAATTGCCCTGTCTTTTAATGATGATCGGATCACCTATCGTCAGCTCAATGAACGCTCCAATCAAGTTGCCCATATGTTACTAGACAATGGTCTCCAAAAAGGCGACAAAGTAGCAATTGTTATGGAACGTAGTCAGGAAACTATTATCAGTTTACTTGGCGTTCTAAAAGCAGGAGGTATTTACGTTCCAATAGATCCGAGCTATCCAAAAGAACGCTGTCAGTACCTTTTAAATGATTCAGGTGCACCATTTATTTTAATAAAAGAAGAACATACAGCGGTACTTACCAATTTATTACATAGCAATTCTCAATGTCGTACAGTGTTTACACTGAATTGCATGGAAATCACGTTTCCAAAAGACAATGTTTATATCGATCTCAGCCCTGCCGATCTAGCCTATATTATTTATACATCTGGCTCGACAGGCAAGCCAAAAGGCGTAATGCTAAAGCATGAATCTGTGATTAACTTAATTACTGATAATCAAAGAATCTACCAAGTAAGTAAATATGATGTCTTTTCGCAATTTATCTCCTATAGTTTTGATCCATCCGTCACAGAAACATTTACTGCTTTCTTTTCTGGCGCTCGATTACATATGCTCACAAGTATTGAGCGCATATCGATTGAAGCATTCGCTGAGATGATTGCAAGGGAAAAAGTGACAACAGCCACTATTCCAAATGCATTCTTTACGCAGCTTGCAACGCATCTCTCCAGCGATTACCAATATCAATTATCATCTCTTAAATATTTGTCTGTAGGTGGAGAAGCCCTTATGCCTGCGGTTATACAAAAGTGGCGTGAAAAATTCGGAACAACAACTGCAATTATTAATGTATATGGACCGACAGAATGTACAGTGCTGTCTTCGTATTACAGAGTGCCGGATACTATCATCGAGCATCATGCAAGTATTCCCATTGGCAGACCGATTGCCAATTACGAGATGTATATTATTAATAACGACGGGCAGCTATGTCCTGCCAATGAAGCAGGTGAACTTTATATAGCTGGTGCAGGACTAGCTGCTGGCTATTTAAATAAGCCTGAAAAAACTGCTGAAGCGTTTGTCCCTCATCTGTCAAATGAATGTGGGAAGTTGATGTATCGAACAGGTGATTTAGCTCGTTTATTGCCAAATGGTGTAATTGAATTTGTGGGACGCAAAGATTCTCAAATTAAAGTGCGAGGGTTCCGCATTGAGCTTGGGGAAATTGAAACGGTGTTAAGTAATCACCCTAACATCCAAGAAGCCGTAATACTTGCCAAAAAAAGGGATAATGGTAATACTAGCTTGTTTGCCTATTACACGGTATTCGGTGGTATGAAGGTAGAACAGGAAGCACTTCGACATTATTTAGCAGGTCTTTTACCAGACTATATGGTGCCTGAACGTTTAATTGAAGTGCAGGAAATGCCATTATCTCCTACCGGTAAAATTGATCGAAAGCAATTAGCGACACTTGAGGTAACAACACCGCTACCAAGTCATTATGACGCACCTGAAAACACAATACAGCAGCTACTAGCCAGTGCTTGGGAGCAAGTACTAGATGTTGAACGTGTTGGCATTCACGATAACTTCTTTCATATCGGTGGACATTCTTTAAAAGTACTTGAGATTTTAGTACATGTGAAAAAGCATATTCCATTTTTAAAAATTCAAGACTTTTTCCAATACCATACGATTGCTGAATTGGATAATTATATTAGTACGTATCAGCCTGAAACAAATGAGGTATCCCAGCAAACAACTGACTTTGTACGGAAAGATTTAATGGAGCCAAGCCGTCTTACCACTACTCATAATGTCACACCTTTAGCGATGAAAACGGTGCTGTTAACTGGGGCAACAGGTTATCTAGGTAGTCATGTGTTATATGAGCTTTTAATGAATACGAACGCACATGTCTATTGTTTAATTAGACAAAGTGCACAGACAACGCCTGATGATAAATTAAAAGATAGTATGTTATTTTATTTTGGACATGCTATTATCCCGATGCTGCAAAAACGAGTAACGGTCATCCAAGGCGATTTAAGTAAGGCAAAACTTGATTTATCTGTTAAAGACCATGCGCTTCTTACTGAAAAAATCGACGCAATTATTCATTGCGGTGCAGATGTAAGACATTTCGGAGCAGCAAGTCATTTTAACGATGTCAATGTGCAAGGTACTAAATATTTGCTAGAGCTTGCTAAATGTAAAGTGGGTGTACATTTCCATTATGTTTCAACAATAGGTATCCCCGAGGAGCTAGCGACAACGCAATGGGGAGACACTCAAGCACAGGGTGATTTCGATTACAATGTTGCACTTTCTAATGTCTATAACCAAAGTAAGTTAGATGCTGAAAATCTTGTTAGAAATGCAGTGAATGATAATATTCCTGTTTCAATTTACCGTGTTGGCAATTTAACATGTCATTCGCAGACAGGGAAATTCCAACGCAATATAGATGATAATGCTTTTTATCGTATGATAAAATCAATGCTTTATTTAGGAAAAACACCGTCAGCTCATTGGCATGTCGATTTTACGCCAATTAATTATGCAAGCCAAGCACTTGTAGCACTAGCCCGTCAGCCAAAATCAAATGGGCACATATTCCACCTATGTAACCCAGTACCGCTACTCTATCTCGATTTTGTTGAGGCCATCAAAGACATGGGATATGCGCTAGAAATTGTTACGACAAATGAATACGAAAATTGGCTATTACATTCGGAGCATCCAGAAGAACTACAAGATTATTTATCATTAGCCATTGCACAGCTTGACGGTGATGGCCCAAGCGATTCACCATTTATCATAAATAGTGAAAAAACACAGGACTTTTTAAAGCATACGGATATTACATGTGCAGAGCCTAATCCAGCCTTTATCCGTACAATGATTGCCCATGGCATTCAATTAGGGTATTTCCCTGAGCCAACGCTCGTTACAGTACGATAACGTAGGAATTTAATAAAGATAGCAACAGCTATACTTTTGCGTAAACCTACGGCAAAAGGCATCAAGATTTTTTCTCTCTTGATGCCTTTTGACTTTTTAGATGCCAGTCACTTAGCTTGGAGCGAAGGTGTGAATCATTTAGAATTCCCTTGCTATCAAGTGCCATAGCATTCACACTAATAGCAACAAAGTTTCAATCGTTACCCATTCTCAAGTCACTCTATAATAAGGAGATTTACAATGAACGATATTACTTTTGAGCATATAGAAAAAATTGGCCATATCATTTATGAAGACGAAATGTATCGGCATGTGCATTATCCAGAAATGCTAAGCCGTTATGATAGTAATTTTATTTTATTTAAAACAATGCCTGCATTAACGACATTTAAGAAATTGGAGCATTTACTACGCTCCTATCATCAACAACATAATCAGCAACATTTAAAATTTATTTTCCCGTCTAACGAAAAAATTCCGAGCGATATTCACAGTTATTTAACGGATGAAAACTATGATATTGGATTTTTAGAGTTATATACAATTGAACCTAGCCATTTCCCTACAAAGGTAAACGAGCATGTTGAAGTTCGACCTGTGACTGACGACAATTTAGAGGCATTTTTAACACTGCAGTACAAAGAAGATTTAAGATATGGTGAAACTTTTGCCACTGAAAAACAAGCTTTACTAAAACATCGTTTTCATGATTCGAAGAAACATCAACTCCTTGCTTACTATGAAGGCATCCCAGTTGGTTCTACAGAGCTAATTGAAGAAGATACGACAGTTGAAATTGATAATTTATTTGTACTAGAGGCTTTTCAACGGAAAGGAATAGGTACGCAACTTCAGCAATATGTAATGCAACATTTTCAGCAAAAAACCGTTATTTTAGTAGCAGATGGTGAAGATACACCGAGAGACATGTATCAAAAACAACATTATATTTATCGGGGTTTCCAATATGAAGTTTTAAAAGTTGAAGGTCAATAACTAGCTGTCTTTAGCCGATACTTCAGCATCACAATAAACTAGAAAAATGATTGCTAGATTACCGTTTTCTCTTTAATTAACGTAAATGAAAAGCTTCTCAAAAAGTTGATGCAACTGATGAGAAGCTTTTATTTTTAACGTTAGCTATAGTATTTCTCGGTATTGCATCCGGTACTATGCTAAGATTTCGTTTCAGATTGTGTTTCTACTATTTCTTTGGGCACCGCACGATAAACAGTAAATGCCAATATAATCGCTACTATCGTGATAATAAAAGCAATGAGATAAACAAGTTCCACACCAGCAACCATTGCGTGACTAATTGTAGCCGGATCACTCGGATTTGTTGCCTTTTGTAAAAAATGATTTTGTTTGGCATTCATAATACTAATAAAAACAGCAACACCAATAGCGCCTACAACAGGCTGTAAAGTAGTCATCACTGCCGTTCCATGTGGATATAAAGATTTAGGCAGTTGGTTTAAACCATTTGTCTGAGCTGGCATCATAATAGCCGAGACACTTAGCATTAATAAAATATAGCATACTACAATTATCCAAATGGGCGTTTCAGCCGTTAACCTGCTCAAAGTAAATACTGTTCCGCTTAAAACAAGTGTTGCTGGAATCATTAATATGCGAGGACCAAATTTATCGAACATTTGCCCCATAATTGGAGACATGAGCCCATTGAGTAAACTCCCTGGTAGTAATACGAGTCCCGCTGTTGCAGCCGTCAAAGCTAATGGTCCCTGCATAAATATAGGTAATATAATTTCTGATGCAAACATCGCCATAATAATAATCACAAACATAAATACAGCGTGTGTATACATTGGATATTTGAACACCCGTAAATCCATAACAGGTTCTTTTAGCTTAAATTGTCTTAAAGAGAACAACACAGCACCTATGACTCCGATGATAATCGTCAGAAAAACGCTAGAACTAAGGAAACCTTTTTCACCAGCAGCACTAAACCCGTAAATAATTGCTCCAAACCCAATTGTTGAAAAAAGCAATGATAGAAAATCTATTTTAGGTTTTGTTACTTCCGAAACATTTGTTAAATACTTAAAGGCAAAAACAATTGAAAATATGGCAAAAGGAATAACAATAATAAATAGATAACGCCAGCCTAAATATTCTACGATAACCCCGGATAAAGTTGGTCCAATTGCCGGTGCAAACGTAAACGTTAAACCTACAATGCCCATAACTTTCCCGCGTTTTTCTGGTGGATATAATAAAAGGAAAACATTAAATATAATAGGCATTAACAACCCTGTTCCAACTGCTTGTATTAAACGCCCTACCAATAAAACCGGAAAACTAGGTGCAATTGCACAAATAATCGTTCCAATTGTGAACGTGACCATCACACCAAGAAATAATTGCCTTGTTGTAAACCACTGCAACATCAATGCAGAGACTGGAATGACTATACCCATGACAAGCATAAACCCTGTTGCCATCCACTGAACGGTTGGTAACGTAATATGGAATTCATGCATTAATGTAGTTAAAGCAATGTTTAACAATGTTTCGTTTAAAACAGCAAAGAACGCACCGATTATTAATGACAACATGATTGGTAATGTTTTAACATTGGGATCCTGTGATAGGAATTCATATTTCACCGTTTGATTTTGATTCATTTATTTACTCCTTACGAATAGTCATATTAAAAAATGCTTCATAGATTTCATTATGATAAGTAACCTATGCTTAAAAATTTGTATATTCAAAACAAATCCTACCCAATCATTCCTAGTTCATATACCATTGGGGAATTCACCACCTTGTATAGAGTCAGAGCATTTCCTTAATACCCACTGTAGAAAACAAAAAGATCACAAACATCTGCCTGTGATCTCAAAAGTAAAGGAAAAAAACCGTCCTAATTTTATGAAGTTAGCCATAGGGCATAAAACACCTACTTTGATTCCATCAAAAAAGGTGTAATTAGACAAAAATAAAAGAAAGGTTGAACAAAGTCGCCTTTCTAACATTGCATATTTCCCCATCGGTTAAACAATCGTTCCTATATTTCGAAGTGTGATATATGGGAAAGATCCATAAACTGATGGAATTGTATTTTCACAAATATGAAATGAGGTATATTAAAAAAAGACAGACTAATTCCGTTTACTCTGCATACACAAACAGAGCCTTTGACCATATTCAATTATTGGTTCAAAGTTTGGAATCGTAGTGTCATATTTAATAGTCCTCCTTTACGCATTTTATAATACATCACGAATTATAACGAACTTATTAACAGAAGTCAAAGATTTCAAGAACAAGAAAAAATTATTACAGTTGTTATTGGAGAACAACTGCAAAAGAATAGGACACACTTTATGCATCCTATTCCTTCACTATTTCAATTCATTTTGAAATTTCGGTAGGTAAATCATCGCTTTAAATAAATCGCCATCTACTTGAATGAAGAACTTTCCATCTTGGATTTGAATAAGGCTTTCAGCTATGGATAACCCTAATCCGCTACCTTGACTCGATCTAGATTCATCCCCGCGTGTAAAACGTTCCATAAGCTCATCGACTGAAATATTTAATTCATACGCTGAAATATTTTTAAATGTTACTAGTAGTTCATTACCTAAGTCTTCAACATCAATATATACTCTGGATGCAGGCAGTGCGTATTTAAAAATATTCGAAAATAAGTTTTCAATGGCGCGCCATAGAAGTTTACCATCAGCCTTCACATAGACTTTTTCCGTTGGGTGGGCTAACTTAAAATCTAAGGATGCCGCTTCGATTTTCTCATCCATCTCCCCTATACCTTGTTTTAGTAACGAAACGATATCAATCCGTTCTAATTGAACAGGCATACTGCCACTCGACGCTTTAGCCGCTTCAAACAAATCGTCCGTTAAAAGCTTAAGCCTTTTCGATTTTTGATCTAATACATCAATATATTCAGCAATTAATTCCGGGTCTTTTTCGATTCTTAATAAATCGACATACGTAATAATAGACGTTAATGGCGTTCTGATATCGTGCGAAACATTCGTAATAAGCTCCGTTTTTAAACGCTCACTCTTGATTTCACTATCCACCGACTTTTTTAAACCATCGGTAATGCTATTAATATTCATGGCAAGTTGGCTAAACTCCCCTTTTCCATCTACTTCAATTCGATGATGAAGGTCACCATTTTTAATTTGCTCTACGCCCTCTTTAATGCGATTAAACGATTTCACCTTTTTCATTGCCAACCAGGCTGCTACGCCTAGTGTAATAGGAAACATAAAAAACGTAGCCACTACTACTAAAGGATAGCCGATAACAAGTAACACAATTTTTACCGCTGTACTCCCATTATCAAATATGTTTTTCACCACAATAAAACATTTTTTAATAATTTGATAGATAAGTGTATGCTGCAGTAATGTTCGATTTTTAATATGCTTTACGAGTGATAAGACTAGCAGCAAAGCAATTATAAAAATAGGCACCGTCAGAAGCAAGTTCATCTTACGTAACACTTCAATAATCATAGCCATCCACATAGAGATTAAACATAAGACGATCACAATATTTAAATCATTATATAATTTGTCTATAACATGTAAATGCAGTTCTTTATCTTTGAAAGACGTTCTGCCAATAACAATTATTAAATAAACAAAAGATACAATAAATCCTGCTAGATATAACATAAACTCGTTCAGTAAACGTTTGGCAATTGCTTTATCTTTTTGCCATTCCTGCATTTTTTGCTGTAAGAAAGATTCTTCAAACGCCACATAAATAACATCTGTTTGTGGATTTAACTGTTCCACTTCTTGTGTAACATAATCTACGTACTTACTTTTTCCTACTTCTGTTGGATAAAGCTTCTGTTGATAATCATCAAATAGCATATAGGCGCCAAATGATGTAAATTGTTCTTTTTTATTTAGTTCACTATTGGAGAAGATATGTTCACCGTCACTTGCATAATAGACGATTCCTTCAGATGCTTCTAAAGTGTTGAGTAAACGATAAAAAACCCGTACTTGTTGTCTCATACTTTCTTCTTTTTTACTGTTCAATTCATCCGCATATTCTTCTTGAAATATGCGTCTATATTCCAATTCAGTCAAATTCGGATTATACTTTGATGAATATTGAAAATTATTATATAGTTCTTCTTCGATTGCAGTTGTTTCTTCATTTGTAAGTGCCTTACCACTTAAAATATATTCTTCACTTTTATATTGTCCGATTAATTGTGCTAAGGAGCTGATAAGACTATAACTTTCATCAGCGAATACTTGACTTTCAAAATAGTTATCTTGATTGATACTACTAAGATGAACATCATTTAATTCCATGCCCATAATAGCCTTCGCTGTACCCGTTAAACAAGCGATAGCAATTAGAAACACAATCACTTTTGTAATCAGTGCATGACTAATATTTCTCAACTTTATACCCAACTCCCCACACAACTTTTAAATACTTCGGCTCTTTCGGATTAATTTCAATTTTTTCTCGAATTTTCCGAATATGGACTGCCACCGTATTTTCTGGGTTAACGGCGCTTTCATTCCACACCTTTTCATAAATCTCTTCAATCGTAAATACTCTTCCAGTATTGGCTGTAAGTAGCTTTAAAATTTTATACTGTACTGGGGTCAAATGAACAGCTTGTTTATCAACCGTAATGACTTTCTTTTCATCATCAATCATAAGACCACCCGTTTGGAAAATATGGCTACTTACTTCCAGACTGCCAAATGCCGTATACCTTCTTAACTGTGATTTCACTCGAGCGACAAGTTCTAATGGATTAAACGGCTTTGCCATATAATCATCTGCACCAATATTTAAGCCGAGTATTTTATCATAATCCTCCGACTTAGCAGAAAGCATAATTAATGGAATCATATTATCTTGCCGAATCTTCATTGTCGCCGTAATGCCATCCATTTTTGGCATCATAATATCCATAATAATTAGGTGAATCACTTGCTCTTGAATAAGATCAATTGCCTCCACACCATTGTACGCTTTAAATACTTTATATCCCTCATTTTCTAAATAAACGCTTATTGCCCTTACAATTTCTTTATCATCATCACAAATCAAAATGTTCAACTACATTCAATCCTCCATCTCTTTAGGTTCCTGTAATCACTCCTAGTGGATTCGTATAAAAATATAATACTAACTAAATCTTAACAAACCCATGCACCAATTCTTAAGATTTTCTTATTGTTACCTATGTACGATCATTGTCCAGAAAAAAAGAAGCTGTTTTCATGAAAATACAAAAAAAGAAGCCTCTCACAAGTTCCATGAACTTATGAGAGGCTTCGTTAAAATCCTAGCATTTCACCTATACAAACCCTTCTAGCAAGGGGCTGACGGCTTATTACATCATGCCGCCCATGCCACCCATACCGCCCATATCAGGCATGCCTGGTGCTGCTGGTTCTGGAATATCTGCTACAACCGCTTCTGTTGTTAAGAATAAAGCTGCTACAGATGCTGCGTTTTGTAGTGCTGAACGCGTTACTTTCGCTGGGTCAACTACGCCTGCTTCCATCATGTTTACCCATTCGCCTGTTGCTGCGTTGAAGCCAACACCGATTTCTTCGCGTTTTAAACGGTCTACAATGATAGAACCTTCAAGGCCTGCATTGTTTGCGATTTGACGAACTGGCTCTTCTAACGCACGAAGCACGATTTTCACACCAGTTGCTACATCACCATCAACTGCGTCAGCTGCTTTTTCAACTGCTGCATAGACGTTTAGAAGTGCCGTACCACCACCTGATACAATACCTTCTTCAACTGCTGCACGTGTTGAGTTCAGTGCATCTTCAATGCGAAGTTTACGCTCTTTTAGTTCTGTTTCTGTTGCAGCACCAACTTTAATCACTGCTACACCACCAGCTAATTTCGCTAAGCGCTCTTGTAATTTTTCTTTATCGAACTCTGAAGTTGTTTCAGCAAGTTGTGCACGGATTTGGCCTACGCGACTTTCGATTGCATCTGCGCCGCCAACACCTTCTACGATTGTTGTATTGTCTTTTGTTACAACAACTTTCGCTGCACGGCCTAGTGATGTAATATCAGCTGTTTTAAGGTCTAAGCCTAATTCTTCTGTAATTACTTGACCACCTGTTAAGATTGCAATATCTTCTAGCATTGCTTTACGACGGTCACCGAAACCAGGCGCTTTTACTGCTACAGCGTTGAATGTACCGCGTAGTTTGTTTACAACAAGCGTTGCAAGAGCTTCACCTTCAACGTCTTCAGCGATCATTAAAAGTGGACGACCTTGTTGTACCACTTGTTCTAATAGTGGTAAAACTTCTTGGATATTTGTAATTTTCTTATCTGTAATTAAAATGTATGGGTTCTCAAGAACGGCTTCCATTTTATCTGTATCTGTTACCATATAGTGTGATGCATAACCACGATCGAATTGCATACCTTCCACTACATCTAACTCCGTTGTGAATCCTTTAGATTCTTCGATTGTGATAACACCATCATTACCAACACGTTCCATTGCTTCTGCAATTAGTTGGCCTACTTCGTCGTCTGCTGCTGAAATGGCCGCAACTTGTGCAATTTCTTCTTTGTTGCTTACCGGACGAGAAATAGCATGTAATTCTGTCAGTGCAGCTGCTACCGCTTTGTCAATCCCTTTACGGATGCCTACAGGGTTTGCACCAGCTGTTACGTTTTTCAGACCTTCACGGATAATCGCTTGTGCAAGAACGGTTGCAGTCGTTGTACCATCACCAGCAATTTCATTTGTTTTAGAAGCAACTTCTGCAACTAATTTTGCCCCCATATTTTCATATGGATTTTCAAGTTCAATTTCTTTTGCAATTGTTACGCCATCATTTGTAATTAATGGTGAGCCGAATTTTTTTTCTAACACGACATTACGACCTTTAGGACCTAATGTCACTTTCACTGCGTTTGCTAATTTATCTACACCTTGAAGCATTAATGAACGCGCTTCTTCTGAGAATTTAATATCTTTTGCCATTTGAATTTACCCTCCTGAAATGGAATATTCGTTAAGCTTGATTCATATAATAATAATTATCCAATAATTGCAAGAATATCGCTTTCGCGTAAAATTAAGTATTCATTGCCTTCATATTTAACTTCTGTACCTGCGTATTTAGAGAAAATAATGTGGTCGTCAACTTTAACGTCAAGCTCTACACGTTGTCCGTTTTCTAAAACACGACCTGTCCCAACTGCTACTACTTTACCTTCTTGCGGTTTTTCTTTTGCAGAGTCTGGTAGTACAATCCCAAATGCAGATTTTTCTTCTACCTCGATTAGTTCGATGACAATACGATCTCCTAGTGGTCTTAACAAGTAAAACAACCTCCTATTAATTTAAATATTAGTTGAAAGTTTATTAGCACTCTATATCAACGAGTGCTAATACATTTATTATGATAATCAATCAATTCTTTTTTTGCAAGCGAGAACTTCGAAAAATTTTGTTTTCTTTCCATATTCCTCTACAATAGAAAGGAAGCTTATGAATGGAAAGGATTTTGACTGTGAATAATTCTCTAAAAAGCGTTCAGCATAAAAAAACTGCTCTGTATGTTTTAATCGTTTACATTATCATGCAAGTATCAGGTAGATGGTTGCTTTTACCGTTCCATAAATTTGTGATGAATACAACAGGCTTATCTCATGAACAAGCAGCTCCTATCACACAAGGCTGGTATATCGCACTTAGCTTTGCGATTGCATTGATTTTAAGTTTAATTTTAACCACTCGCGATAAAACGTTTTGGGATGTCTATCAAGGTAAAAAAGAGTCTATCCCACTTACAATTATGTGGGGCGTTTTAGGTTTCTTCCTTGTATTCTTCGGACAAATGATTGGAGCGGCTATTGAAATGGCCGTTTTTGGAATCGAGGGGGGCTCACAAAACACTGCTGATATCGTAGCGATAGCTAAAGGTGCACCCATTGCCATTTTAGCGATTGTTGTCTTTGGTCCAATTTTAGAGGAATTCGTCTTCCGTCGCGTTATTTTCGGCTCACTTGTTCAAACGACGAATTTCTGGGTGGCAGCCATTGTTAGTGCCATTTTCTTCGCACTGATTCATTTTGATTTTTCACACATCCTGTTGTATACCATTTGTGGTTTGATCTTTGCTTTCCTATACCACAAAACAAAACGGATATGGACATCAATTATTGCGCACATCATGCTAAATGGCTTTGTGACACTTGTCCAATTAAATGCTGAACCGTTGCAAAAGTTTTTAGAAGAACTGCAAAAAATGCAATAAAAAAGCTGGATGTGGTCATCACATCCAGCTTTTTTATTAGTCATTCATTTCTTCTATTTGTCGTTTTTGCTCAGCTAACAAACGCTCCACTTGCTCACGTTCTGCTGCTATCCGTTCTTCCTCTAACTGCATTGCTTCGGCTTGTAAAAATTTACGATAGCCCCTGCGCGCTATAATAATACTAATCTCATAAATTAAAAATAGCGGGATTGCTACAATAACGTTTGAAATAAAGTCGGGTGGTGCAAGAAATACCGCTATCACAACTAACACGAAATATGCATATTTTCTGAATTTCACCATTAATTCAGGATTTAATATACCTAAACGCGCTAAAAATAACGTTACAACAGGTAACTGAAAAACGATTCCGAAAGGCATAACTAGGCGAAACAAAAATGAAAAATATTCGTTAATACCAATTGTTTGTTGTATTTCTAAATCCGCAGATAAGCCCATCATAAAGTGCATAACATATGGGAATAGCACATAATAAGAAAATGAAGCCCCTGCTATAAATAGAATAAACGAGTATGGAATATATTTTAAAGTAGCCTTACGTTCTGTCTCATGTAAACCTGGTGTAATAAACAGCCAGATTTGATGAAGAAGCAATGGTGAACTTAAAACAAATGCTATAATAACCGTCACTTGCAAGTATACAACAAGTGGATCGGTCACTTTAAACGCGTTTAAAGTTAGTTGCTCTGCTTCTTTACTATATTGAATATATTTAATAATTGGTTCGGCTAGATAAAAGCCAACTATAAGTGCAATAACAAAGAAAACAGCACAAATTAAGAGCCGTTTTCTAAGTTCTACTAAATGCTCTGTAACAGTTAATTCTCTTGGATTCATATTAAATTGACATCCTTAACTTACTTAACGTTATCATTTTCTTTATGTTCAATTACTTTCTTTTTTGCATCATCATCGTCATCAGCTAGACCTTTTGTTGCATTTTTAAATTCGCGAAGTGTAGAACCCATAGCTTTACCTAGCTCTGGTAATTTCTTTGGTCCGAAAATTAAAATAGCAACCACACCGATAATAACTAGGCCAACTGGTGAAATAGCACTTAAGTGCACAACCATTACAGCCACCTCCTCTTATATATATCATTTTAACTTAAATTTTTAGGTTTGGCGAATTTATTTAGATAGTTTGAACGCCATCAATTGTAACTGTTTACAAAATTGTGAATGCACTTATTTATCGCTATTTCTTATTAAATATATAAGCGCTTGCAATTCAACTGATAAATCTATTGTTAATAATTTCATAGAATCGGGTACAGTAATTCGCTCTGGTGTAAAGTTTAAAATACCTTTTGCGTCCATTGCTGCTAAGCGATCCGCCATCTTCTGAGCAGAGCGTGAAGATACTGTTAAAATAGCTAGGTCTGCCCCGTATTCAGCATACTTTTCTTCTAGTAAATCGGGATGATACACAGGAATATTGCTGATCATTTTCCCTTCCTTTGGCGCCTTCGAGTCAAATGCCACCACAATGTGTGTATTATGATTTTTCTGGAAATTATACTTTAAAAAGGCATTACCTAAGTTCCCCACACCGATTAATGCTACTTTTGTTGTTTCATGCTGATCTAGTGTTTGACTAAAAAATGTCAATAGATGTTGTACATCGTAGCCATATCCCTTTTTCCCAAGCGCACCAAAATAAGAGAAATCACGACGAATCGTTGCAGAGTCGATTTTCATCGCTTCGCTCAATTCCTTCGATGAAATACGTTCCATTCCTTCTTGTGCAAAGTTTTGGATAAATCGATAGTAAAGAGGAAGTCTTTTAGTTGTGGCTTGTGGAATTTTCACTTCTTGTTTCAAACTTTTTCCTCCTTATAAACACATCAAATCCACCGAAGTACATTTGAATATTCTTTTGAAACATGCTTATACAAATCAATTACACCGCAGTGTAATTGCGTCCAGATTCTTTCCAAGCTTATGCGGTAATCTGTGACATCCACTGGTGGATTTCCCTTTAGTTAACGGCGTTTTTTACGCCACTAACTAAAGAGAAATCGTTTCAATCTTACATGACAGCTTGGAATAAGTAAAGCACTGACATTGCAAGCAAATCCCTCATCATTTACACTAAGAATGAATTGAGGTGTCAAGAATGATTGTATTACAAGTCAATCAACTATATAAATCCTTTATTGCCGATGAAATTTTAAGTGGCGTAAAACTAGAAGTTCAACACCGTGATCGTGTCGCATTAGTAGGACGTAACGGTGCTGGTAAATCCACTTTACTAAAAATCATTGCTGGTCAATTGTCATATGATGCTGGCGATATTATCATTCCAAAAGGTGTACAAGTCGGCTATTTGGAACAACATGCTGGACTAAATTCTACGTTGTCAATTTGGGACGAAATGATGACAATTTTCGAACCGCTTCTTTCACAAGAAAAAGCATTACGTTCCCTTGAACAACAAATGGCTGATCCGGCCGTTTACGATAACTCTGACATGTATTCAAAGATAATGTCCGAATATGACCAATTACAACATGATTTTAAAGATGCAGGTGGCTATCAGTACGAGTCTGATACACGCTCTGTTCTTCATGGTATGCAATTTTACCCAGAGGATTATGAAAAACCAATTAGCTCCTTGTCAGGGGGCCAGCGAACTCGTCTAGCTCTTGCTAAGCTGCTACTAAGCAAGCCCGATTTATTAATTCTCGATGAGCCTACCAACCATTTAGATATTGAAACGCTATCTTGGTTAGAAAATTATTTAAAAGGCTATGAAGGCGCTATTTTAATTGTTTCCCATGACCGTTACTTCTTAGATCAAGTCGTTTCTATTGTTTATGAAGTATCTCGCCATCGCGTCACAAAATATACAGGCAACTATAGTGCCTATTTAGATGAGAAAGCAAAAAACTATGAGCGCGATATGAAAATGTTTGAACGTCAGCAAGATGAGAAAGCCAAGCTTGAGGATTTTATTCAAAAAAATATTGCCCGTGCCTCAACGACCAAAATGGCACAAAGCCGACGCAAAATGCTTGAACGCACAGAATGGATGGACTCCCCTGAAGGAGATGAAAAATCCGCTAGCTTCGGTTTTACAATTGAACGCCAAAGTGGTAATGATGTGCTTTCTATTGATGCCTTAGCTGTTGGCTACGGTGACAAGCAAATTTCTAGCGGCATAACACTACGAACTTTTCGTGAAGACCGCATCGCATTAGTCGGACCAAACGGTGTGGGCAAATCCACATTATTAAAAACCATAGTAAAAGATTTGTCCCCACTTGCAGGGGAAATCCGCTATGGTACCAATGTGCAAATTGGCTATTACGATCAAGAACAGGCGAAACTATCTAGCAATAAAAGCGTTTTAAAGGAACTATGGGATGAATGGCCATTAATGAATGAAAAAGATATTCGCACTGTACTTGGTCGCTTTTTATTCAGCGGCGAAGATGTGGATAAAACGGTAAACTCTTTATCTGGTGGTGAGAAAGCTCGACTGGCATTGGCAAAGTTAATGATGCAAAAAGCGAATTTCTTAATTCTCGATGAGCCTACCAACCATTTAGATTTGGATAGTAAAGAGGTGCTAGAAAATGCCCTAATTGATTATCCTGGAACACTCCTTTTCGTATCACATGACCGTTATTTCATTAACCGAATTGCTACAAAAGTTGTTGAGCTATCTGGAGAAGGTTCTTTTGAGTATTTAGGTGATTATGATTATTATCTTGAGAAAAAACAGGAGCTTTACGAAATTGCTCAAATGAAAGCAGCTTCTCAGTCACAACTACAATCAACAGCATCTGAAAAGACCTCTACTTCAACAATTGATAAAGAGGCAAAAAAACGTGAACGCCAAATTAGAAGAACTATTGAAGAGCTAGAAGTTACCATGCAAAAGGCTTCAATAGAAATTGCTCGTTTAGAAGAAGCACTTTGCGATTCCGAAATTTTCACAGACCATGAGAAAATTACACAACTACAAAATGAGTTAGCTACTGTTAAAGAACAGCACGAAGTCATTGAAATGGAATGGCTTGAGCTAAATGAAGAGTTAGAAAATATTATTTTGTAAATCGTAAAGCAACAGTATAATCTTTTTAGTACTTGGCACTAAACATAAATACCTTGCATAATATACGCTCCAAATCATAAAAATCCACTTTGCTTTCCGCGGGCACACACGTAAGCCGCGGAGTCTTCGTGGATTTTTCCTTACAATTTTCAGAATTGTTTTAGTACCTGTCACCTTGGCTTTTTTCTTTACTCGCCTTTATTTTTCATATATATTGGTCAAGTGCTATTTTTCGACAAAAAATGCCCACAACTTTATACACACTATAAAACTAGTAATATCAACATATCAACAGACTTTTCCACACTGTCCACAATTTCAAATTATTTAATCCACATAGTTTTGTGTAAAATACGCTACTATATATAGAATAATCACAACTTATGCACAAGTTATCCACATTTTGTGCATAAGTACGAATGTTCGCAGTTTTTTCACATGTTTTTTTCACAGGTTCTGTGGATAATTTTCTGAAAAATTTGTCAATTACTCTTTTTCTATTATAAGTATATATTTTCTTACAATATTCAAGATTTTATACGTAAAAAAAGAGGATGCCCGAATAATAACTTGAGCCTCCTCTTTTCAATCTCTTAGTCAACCCACGATTTTAATTCCATACCTGGGCGACCATTCATCATCATATTTCCACGAATACCAGCTTCAAACATTGGTGTTGCGGCTGCTCCAATCATTGCTGCATTGTCTGTACACAATTTCAATGGCGGTACAAAAAATGGAATTCCCTCTTTTGCGAAAACCGTTTCAAGGGATGTGCGCAGTCCTTTATTCGCAGCTACGCCACCAGCTGCGATGACTTGTTTAACATTATACTCCCGCGCTGCACGCAATGTTTTAGCTGTTAGAACTTCCACTACACTTTCCTGAAAGCCCTTTGCAACTGCAGTTGGTGATATTTCTTCACCACGTTGATCCATATTGTGTTTATAGTTAATAACTGCCGATTTTAAACCACTAAAGCTAAAATCATACGAGCCTTCTTCAAGCCATACACGAGGAAAAGCAACGGCTTCTTGCCCTTCATGTGCTAACTGGTCTATACGAGGTCCTCCAGGATATGGTAAGCCTAGCACGCGTGCAACTTTGTCGTATGCTTCACCTGCTGCATCATCTCGCGTTTCGCCAATCACTTCAAATGAACCATGCTCTTTCATATAAACAAGCTCTGTATGTCCCCCTGACACAACAAGGGCTAGAAGTGGAAATTCCATCGGTTGAACAAGTGCGTTAGCATAAATATGTCCAGCAATATGATGCACACCTAAAATCGGTATATTATTGGCAAAGGCAAACGCCTTTGCAGCATTAATGCCAATTAAAAGTGCTCCTACAAGACCAGGCCCTTCTGTAACAGCTACTGCATCTAAGTCAGAGGGTTTCATATTCGCTTGTTTTAACGCCTCTTCAATAACAATAGTAATTTGTTCAACATGATGGCGTGATGCAATTTCCGGTACAACACCACCAAATCGCTTATGACTTTCAATTTGTGAAGCTACCACATTTGAAACAATTTCAGAACCATTACGAATAATCGCGGCTGCTGTTTCATCACAGCTCGATTCAATTGCTAAAATAACTCGATTTTCCATTATAAATTCACCCACATGACTAGGGCATCCTCCCCGTTATCTGTATAGTATCCTTTGCGTATGCCACCATCTTGAAATGCAAGCTTGCGGTAAAGGTTTTGCGCCACAGTATTGGTTTCACGTACCTCTAGACTCATCACGTCCATTCCATGCTCACGTGCAATACGCATCGCTTCCTGCATTAAGCCTTCTCCGATTCCTTGTCCACGAGCCGTCTCTAACACAGCCACATTGGTTATTTGCGCCGCATCTATAACCATCCACATGCCACAAAAACCAATTATAGTATTGTTTTCATCTACTGCTAAAACATAGTGTGCATATTGATTTTCATGCATCTCATAGTAAAAAGAATCCAATGTCCATGGTGTAGGGAATGTAGCAAGCTCAATCGCATATACTGCTGGAACATCCTCTGACACCATTTTACGATATACGATATTACTGCTCATGTGCCTTCTGCTACTAAAAACATTATCAAAAATATTCATTTGACAATGCTAGATGATTTCTTGCTTCTCCGTGTCCCGCCTCGCCACTTGCTCGCTACTGCGGTTTGTGTAACACTCCACAAGCGTAAATTCCGATGTAGCCCACCGTACATATATGAAGTTTAGTTAAGTTAATACTTCATATTCTGTTGCACATTTCAGATTTAAACTGGCATTAAAGTCTCGGTCAATTTCAATTTGACAGTTATTACAGTGGTATGTTCTATCTGATAAGCTTAGCTTTACCTTTTTCGCACCACAGCACGAACATAGCTTAGACGATGGATAAAAGCGGCTGACTTGACGCAATTCAATACCATACTCTTTGCATTTTGCGAGCAACCATTCCTTGAAATAATGAAAATTTTGTTGTGCTACTGCTTTTGATAAATGACGATTTTTCATCATACCTTTGACGTTTAAATCTTCAATTGTGATATACGCTGGCTTGGCTTTCACCAGTTGATTCACGACAAAACGAATGTATTCTCTACGAATATTCGTCAATCTAACATGCAATTTTTGCAATCTGATTAATTGCTTCTGCCTGTTTTTGTAGCAGGTTTCACCTACCTTTCTAATTTTATTTTGTTCATAGCTACGACTAAACTTTCGCTGTTGTCGTTTCAACTGTTTTTCAAGCTTTTTTATTTTAGGTATTTTGTTAATATTTGAGAATATTTCATGATGACTGCACACCGCAAATTCTTTCAGTCCTACATCTACACCTATTCCGTCATGTTCTGAAATAAGAATAGTTTGTGGTGTATCCATTTCACATAACACTGAAATACAATATCGATTCCCTTGCTGTGAAATCGTGCAGCTTTTCACAACCCTATCTGTTGGAATGTAGCCGTACTCCTTTAAGCGCACCCACCCGATTGTGGGTACTTTAATGCGATGACGTTCTACTAACAAATCCGTTTTGTTGTTTTTCGGGAAGTATGCTTTCACCTGCTGGTCTTTCTTTTTCTTAAAACGTGGGAACTGTGCAATGCCTTTAAAGAAATTTTTAAAGGCACGATCACCATTCATAATGGCTTGTTTAACGGCTTTGCTCGACACATCTTTAATCCAACAATCTTGTTCTTTCACATACACATTGTTTAGCCATTTTGAAAAATCATAGCCTGACAAATGCTTACCTGTTTGTTTGTAGTGATTTTGTGCTTTAGAAAGATATAGATTATATACATAACGACATGTACCGATGGTTTGATTCATTTTTTGTTGCTGTGCTTTAGAAAGAATGATTTCTGTCTTAAAAGCTTTTTTCATAGCTCATCATCCTTAATCTTCTTATATTTTCTTAAACCATAAATTCGACAAGAAAATACATGAATGATTGAAATTAAATCTTGCACAAGTTCTTCTTGTGGAGATAACTTTTCATTATTCACAACAACAATTCCAACACCAAATTTTTTCAAAAATGCTTCAAACCAATCATAACCAAAGCGCACAAATCGGTCTTTATGTAAAATAATAATCTGACTTAGTTCTTTTTGTTGTGCCAGCTCAATTAACTCATTCCACTTTTTTCGATTGTCATTCAAACCGCTTGCAATGTCTGTTATAACCTCATCAACAATAATCCCCCTTGAATTCGCGAATGTTTTCAAAAATTCAATTTGATTATCTAAATCATCTTTTTGCCCTCGATTTGAAACTCTGGCATAAATAATCGTCTTACCTACTTTATTTTCGCTAATACCCATATATTGCTCGTACTGAGCATGTGTGTAATATCTCCTTCCTTTAGGGTTTCGATAAGCGATTAATTTGCCTTCTCTATCCCAACATTGAAGCGTAATAACAGCTACCCCTAACATAGAGGCAAATTCTTTTGGTTTATACATCTTTTCCATGAATATAATTTATCACGAATGATTACTTATGATAATGTTTTTGATAACAGTTTTATTTCTCCTTTTGCTCCTTTAACCAATTCGCTTCAGCCTCAGCAATGCGTTTATATTGCGGTATAAAATGGTGAACTGCCTCAATACTCGGTAGCTCTTCAGCGCTCGCTAAAAGAATGGCTGCACTAGCTCGTGGCAAGTCTTCATGAAGAGCTGCACGACGCGCATTTACTCCAAGTACTTCAACAATTTTCTCCCAAAATACATCGACATCAGTCCCTACAAATAATATAGGCGCATTTAAAGCCTTCAAACGGGCTAACAGTTCCTCTATATGATCATGATAGTCTTCTATAACAACATCCAGTTTTGTCCCTTTATAAACAGCTGTATATACATTTCCCCGACGTGCATCAAAGATAGGACAAATTAGTCCATCAAAAAGTGCTGCATTTGCTGCTAAAACTTTTAAACTTGAAACACCGACTAATGGCTTTTGAAGCGTCCACGCTAATGTTTTAGCAAGTGTTACACCAATGCGCACACCTGTATAAGATCCAGGTCCTTCTGATACAGCAATTGCATCTAGTTCATTTGGCTTTACACCTACATTTGCTAGTATCGTTTCAATTGCTGGCATGGCTCCTGCAGAATGCGTTAATTTTATATTTTGTACAACCTCGGCCATCACTTTTCCGTCCTTTACAACTGCAACAGAAAGTGGCGCATTAGCTGTTTCAATTCCCAACCAAATCATCTCATTAGCTCCTCACATAGTGCCTCGTATCTCTTTCCATAAGGCATTAACACAAATCGTCTTTCGTTTTCACCGATACGATATATTTCAATTCCTAAACGTTCCTTTGGTAAATCCTGTTCAATTAAATGGGCCCACTCAACAACAGATACCGCATCACCGTAAAATAGCTCATCCCAGCCGAGGTCCTCATCGCTCTCTGCCAAGCGATATACATCTAAATGATTAAAAGGTAAACGTCCCTCATATTGTTTTACAATAGTAAAAGTAGGGCTATTAACCGTTCTTGTTACTCCTAGCCCTTTTGCTAATGCTTTTGTAAAGGTGGTTTTCCCAGCCCCTAAATCCCCTTCTAATGTAATTGTATCTTGAGCCATAAGTAAATTTGCTAACTTAATGGCAAAGCGCTCTGTATCCTCTAGTGAATTCATTATTTTTTCAAATATCATCTCTATGTCCTCTCCTAGCTCATTACTTCTAGTTTACCGAAACACAAGCAAATGTTCAAAGCATCCAGTGATTTTCAAAAAAATAAACACGTCTTCCTGATTGAAGACGTGCCTACTCTCTTGTTGAATATCCCTTTACAGCAATAACCTCTTTATTTACTAACTTATCATCTTTAAATTGAACTATGTATGCTTGTGTCATAAGAATTTCATCATTCCAACGATAATAATCATTTTCAATCATCTCACTAGCGTCCCCACCAGCAATTTTAACTACGTCCATATAAGTCATACCTTGCTTTAGCTGCCCAAATTCATTTTCATTCATATTTTTTTGCCAATGATACGAATTCGATTCCTCGATATCAATAATGGGAACTCCACAAGCAACCTTAAGTATAAAGATTAACCAATAGATACCGAAACGAAATGCTATAGACATACCTCCGCCCTTGCAAAAAATCATACTGTCTATACATATGCAAAGGGCGATGATTTAGTGCACATCTGTTAGTATCCTCTATTTTCATTGGGCTATTGGCGTTTTCTCTCAGTCTAGTGGCGATTTCCTACGCACGCAAATAAAAAAAGCCCTTATGATTAATAATAATCATAAGAACTGTAATTTCATATAAATGGCGGTCCCGACCGGGATCGAACCGGCGATCTCCTGCGTGACAGGCAGGCATGTTAACCGCTACACCACGGGACCTCTTTAAGACATTTATAAATATAACACAAAAAATATAAAACTACAATACTATTTTTATTATTTATTAAAAAATAGTAAAAAATACCTCTAATATGGCAATAAAAAACAGCCAGCACACGGCTAACTGTTTGAATTGCCTAGCGACGTCCTACTCTCACAGGGGGAAGCCCCCAACTACCATCGGCGCTAAAGAGCTTAACTTCCGTGTTCGGTATGGGAACGGGTGTGACCTCTTTGCCATCATCACTAGAC
>LAHS01001284.1_pt1 | contig 27976 bp, 22 predicted proteins | sample 329651 | NCBI WGS metagenome assembly LAHS01 (sample SAMN03275699, study PRJNA271635) | activated sludge metagenome | isolation source: sample C-1 Sludge from hydrolytic chamber (first chamber) of Anaerobic... | reverse complement strand
CGTATTCGTGTCCTGTTGAAGTGACATACATCATTCCTTCAGAACGTCCGTCAACAAAGTATTCAATCAGACCTGTCTCTTCATCAAAACTCAGCACATGATGAGACCAGTTTCCTGGAATAAGCGTATTGTACCCGTCAACGACAACATCCTGTTTATTCCAGCCTGAAAATACGTTCGAGAAATTCCACTCAAGGTGATTATTAAAGAACGATGCTGAAATCATCTGATAAATCGAATAATTATTAAGATTGCGTGACGAACGCCATGAGAATACAACCTCACCGTTTTCTGCAATCGCAGGGCAAAGCCAGAACTCAATTGTGAATGAGCCGACAAGTCCGCTGTGTCCGAATACAGAATTAGGATTTCCTTTAAGGCTGATGCCTCTGCTGATTCCTCTGCTCACCGCTGCGCCTTTTCCCATCACAGCTTTTGTTGTGTAAATGAGTGAGTCAGACTGAATCTGATAGTTGCCAGTTTCGTCATGCATATCGGCTGTATCAAATGAAAGAAGAAGATCTGTCGTCTGATTTTTTACGCATGAGTTTGTCGCAAGCTGAAGACACGGATATCCGTACCGGCCTTTTCCGAGTGCAATTCCTTCTTTCGAAGCATCGACCGGCCAGCCGGCTTTTCCTCCGAACACTTTTATTTTCTGCTGCGCGGCAAAAAGCGGAGAAATTCCAGCAGACAGTAGACAGAGAGACACTAAAACAAGTATTTTTTTAGTGAAAGAATTTTTAATCATGAGTGATCCAGTTTTAACTTCCATGTCCAATACTAGCAGCCCCGCAGCAGCCCGTGAAATACTCCACCAGACTGCCTTAAAGGCACCCTCCTCAAGCGGCGTTTACCTCTGGCGCGATCACCAGGGCACCGTCATTTATGTCGGCAAAGCGAAAAGTCTGAAAAGCAGGCTTTCATCCTATTTTTCAGGCGAGAAGAACATCAAAACTCAGCTCCTCATTTCGCGCGCGCGATCAATTGAATACATAACAACGTCGAACGAATACGAGGCATTTCTCCTTGAAAACAACCTCATCAAAAAGTACACACCGCGCTACAATATCGCCTTAAAAGACGGCAAATCATATCCGGTGCTCCGCGTGACTCACGAAGACTTCCCGCGCCTTTTTAAAACCCGCCGCGTGATTAACGACGGTTCGCTCTACTTCGGACCATTCCCCGATGCCGGTGCGCTCGACACATTCATCGACACGCTCTACCGGCTGTATCCGCTGCGCCACTGCCGCACGTTCAAAAAACGCGACGCGCCGTGCATGTATTACCACATCGGACGCTGCAAGGCGCCCTGCTGCGGAAAAATCGAAAAAGAGTCCTACACTGAATTTATCGAAGAAATAACACAACTTCTTGAGGGAAAAGGAGAAGAAACTGTTACCAAACTGACCGTTTTGATGAAGGATGCCGCAAAAAACCTCAATTTTGAGAAAGCAGCACGCCTCCGCGACGGTCTCCGCGCCCTCACCGTGCTCCAGAACCAGAATATAGTAGAAGATTTCGACAGCGAGGACAGAGATTACATCGCCCATTTCCGCGAAGGCGAGCTTGTCAGCTTCACTGTGCTCAAAATCCGCGGCGGAAAACTGATGGGACGCGACAACTTCCGCACCGTAAGCCTGAACGAGGACGATGAGCTTCTTGAGGAATTTGCGTGCGCCTACTACACCGAGCGCGGCATGATTCCGCCGCATATCTACGTGTCAACGCAGGACGGCTACGAATTCTTAAGCAGGTGGATAAAAGACACGTTCCACACCGATACAGAACTGATTCTGATTACCGATAAAATTGAAAGCGCGAAACGTCACGAAGCGGCGATGAACATGGCTGCCGAAAACGCGCACGAAGACATTATCCGCCGCATGAGAGAAAGAGGCGACACGCCGGCGATGGAAGAACTGCAGAAGCTCCTCGGACTGCCGAAGCTGCCTGTTAGAATAGAAGGATTTGATATTGCACATATCGGCGGCAAATTCCCGGTTGCAAGCCTTATTTCGTTCTACAACGGAAATCCCGACAAAAAGAACTACCGCGAGTTCAGGCTGAAAACAACAAACGGCGTCGTGGATGACTTTGCTTCCATGCGCGAAGCGACAAGCCGCCGCTACACACGGCTCGTAAATGAAAAGGCAGAACTTCCCGACCTGATTCTCATCGACGGCGGCATCGGACAGGTGAACGCTGTGCAAGGCATTCTCGACGCGCTTAACCTCGACATTCCGATTGCAGGACTTGCAAAGCGCGACGAGGAAATATGGCGCCCGCACACGAGCAAGCCAATCTGCCTGCCAAAGCGAAGCGATGCACTCCGTCTGCTTCAGCGCGTGCGAGATGAAACGCACCGGTTTGCAACGAGCCGCAACCAGGAACTCCGCACAAAAGAAAACACAGAAACAATCTTTACCGATTTGCCGCACGTAGGCGATGTGCGCGCAAAGATACTATTGAAGACATTCACCACGCTCGAGTCTCTCGCCACAGCCGAAGAAGCACAGGTAGCGCAAGCACTTCATGTGAGAGCCGGAGAAGCAAGCGAAATTCTGGTAGCCGCAAAAGCAGCTCTTGCGAAACGCGAAGCCGCAACTGAAACAAAGCGCGCACTCTTTACCGCAGCGCTCACATCAGGAAAAAGCCGCACCGAGAATTCACCCTACGCCAGCGCGCTTGCCGACGCCGCGCTCGACGATGACGATCTGGCCGTAGCAGAAGACGATGTCTCTGATGACGACACCAGCGCAACATGAACGAAGCGGGAGCACCTGTTTTTCCCGTGCCCTTTCATTTACGATGAAACCTGTTATACTGGAATCATCATTAAAACAGGAAGTGCACAGAATGGCTAAAAAATCGTCTGCTGCTCAAAAGACGAAAAAGACGACAGCCGCAAAACAGACTGCCGTATCATCACCCGCTAAAAAGGCAAGTTTGCCGACCGATGAACCGCAGTTCAAACCGCTGCCGCTTGTTCCGCAGGCTGACCGTAAAAAGGAATGGTTTGAAAACGAAGATTTCTGGAACAATTACGGACCGATTATGTTCGACAGCCAGCGCTGGGCGGAAGCACCAACTGTTGCCGAAGATGTCTGTAAAATTGCAGGACTCGTCAAAGGAAACTCGATTCTCGATGCAGGCTGCGGACCAGGACGCATTTCTGTCGAACTTGCTCTTCGCGGGCTTAACGTTACCGGAGTCGACATCATTCAGAGCGAACTTGACGCCGCTGCAGAAAGTGCAAATGACGAAGGCGTCGACATCTCTCTTGTAAAAGCTGACTTGCGCACATATACGACTGAAAAGAAATTTGATGCCGCCGTAAACCTCTACACGTCATTCGGTTACTGCGATACAGTTCAGGAGGATGTGCAGATTTTGCAGCACATCTGCGGCGCAGTAAAAGACAACGGCTGGTTCATCATGGAATGCACAAGCCGCGAAACAGCAGTCCAATACTTTACACCGGGCGAATGGTTTGAGCGCGCCGGAAAAACAGTGCTTACAGAATTCACCGTTGAAGGCGCATGGGAAGGATTGCGCTCACGATGGATTCTGATTGACAACAAGACAGGCGCTCGCATTGAGCATACATTCGTGCAGCGTCTCTATTCCGCAGTAGAGCTCAAGCGTATTCTGCTCGGCGTCGGATTCAAAAGCGCAGAGATTTACGGCGACTTTGACTTCTCCCCGTACAACGAAAAAGCGAGGACAATGGTCATCGTAGCGCGTAAATAGAGAATCTTAAAACATTCCTGCTCGCAGAAGGAAAACAACGAACATGAATAAATTTGTAACTGTAATTCTGACTACAACTCTTTTTTTTACAGCGGTACCGGCACGAGCGGGAAGCTTTAACGATGCGGTCAACGGCTCTAAGTCACCCGAAATCAGCGTGCCACAAGGTAACGAACATCATTATGAAAATGATGAAGGAACAGACTCACTGACACAGCTGCTCATAGGAATTATAGCAATAGGCTGGTTCTATAATAATTTTACCGCAAGATATACAGCGTATCCGTATGCTGACGGCGGAAAATACATTGTATTCAACACCGATGCATTGACCGGTGGCAGTCAGATGCCGGAAAGCAACGCGCACAAGTCACGATTTTCCGCAGGCACATCCCTTGTTTGGCTCGGCGACCTCGGATTCGGCAATGAAAGCACTTTCGAAGGATTTCTTACTGCAGGACTCGGACCATATTTTGAAAATCTTATTTTAGATGATAAAGATAATAATTCAACGGGAAATGTCCGGCTCGGCGGACAGATTTCGATGTTTCAGTCAAACCCGCTCAGTCTTGCGCTTATATTCCAGTGGTCACACTTTTACGGTGACGCAGCGGAATCTCTTCAGCAGAATGGATTTGCATACGGCGCGATCTTCCGCTCATATCCGTTCAACCCGCTCGTGTTCGAATGGCGCATCTGCAAGCAGGTTTTTTCAGAAAATGTTGAAATAACCGATTCAAACCTGCAGGCAGGATTCATGCTGGAAAGATTTGAAATCTTCGCAGCATGGCGCGCAATGTGGATTGGCAACGGCGAGCGCAATGACGTCACCGACCGCTGGGACGGGGCAACGCTCGGCGCGCGCGTCTATTTCTACTGAAGATCAGAAGATGTCAGAATTCCAACACCTGATGATGAAGGAATCGATGAAGGAAGACCAGATGCGGAAACAGCCGTCAGCGTATAGCACGGAGTCCATGTTGTCGTACTTGTTTGTACATCGCCTTCTGTATTAGCGCTTCCATCAAATATATTGTCTTTAACATTCCAAAATCCTGTGCTTGATGCATTTGTATCGTAGTAGAAACCAATACAGTACTTTAAATTACGGAAGTAATTAGCTTCGATCATCACAGAACTCTTTGCGCGACAATTAATACCTGTAGCACTCTGGGCTGTTTCAGATGCCTCTTCGTAGAAATAATTATTAATTACATGAGCCTTTCCATAACGAATCATTGGCTGACGAGCATTTATGTCTTTCCAGTAGTTTTCATAATAAGTAAGTCTCATAGCAGCATCACCATTCTCATCAGTATCACTTGAACCGCAAAGACTTGCCTTCCAATGATCGTGCATATAACAGTGACTGATTGTTACATATGCAACTTTATTCTTAATATCAAGAAGACCATCATACCAGTCTTTCTTCCAGTCGCTATCTGTAGATGACAAATCGTATACAGTTCCTGCAGCTACCGTACCATCATTGAGCTGCGGTGCCAAATGCGACTGCAGTTCACAATGGTCAATCCAAACGTGAGACGCCAAGTTAAGTGCCAAGGCATCATTACCGGAGCCAGACAGAGAAGCAGTAACATTTCCGCTTGAATCTTTTACACTAAGTGAATATGCAATGACTTCACCAAACATCATGTTGCGAACAATAACATTGCTTCCTTCTATGCGAATCTCGATATTTTTAAAGCGTCCCTGATTTGATGTGTCACCATACATAGTTTTATTGGAGCCAAGTGTAAACACAAGACTATTGCTGTCAGTAGTTGTAATTGTTCCTTTAACCGTAATAATATATGGATCATCTCCTGAAAGTGCATCTTTATATGTTTTCATATCATCAAGAGACGAAATCGTAATAGTTGAACCGCCTGCACCGCCAGAAATTGTGTACGGCGTTCCGCTATCATCAGCTACCGCTGCGTATCCGCATACTCCAGAAGGAGCCGTCCAAGATTCTGGAATGAAATGCGCTTCAAGTGTTGTTGTCTGAGAAATCGTAAATGTATACGGATTTGAAATCGATGCCGAAGTACCAGACCAACAATCAAATTTATATCCGGTTTTTGCAGTAGCCGTCACTGTAACAGATGTCCCGCTCGAATAACTTGCAGCTCCAGTTTCCGTTGCAACTGTGCCATAATTTGTATTATCCGATGAACATGTTAATGCAAAATAAGAGTTACTCCCCGTACCTGCGCTGATGCCTGCACCAACAACTTCCAGATAATCAATATTGGGAAGTGCACCGTCACTATCTACTGTATATGATGTACCGTTAAAAACTTCTGCTGTTGAAGCAGGTGCAGGAACAATCTCAACTTGATTATCACCCGCAATCAAGTTCACTCCGGTAAGATATCCAGAAAGCTGCCACCGTTTATCATCAGTTTGTCCGAGAGTACCTTTATTTGTATAAGGTGTATAGATTGCAGCACCGTCGTTAACAGAAACACCGTTAACTTTTACGATAACGCCACGTACTTGAGTTGAACTTCCCCACAAAGCGTATCTAACAGCAATTTTTGCATCGCTGATCGCAACTTCTGCATGAACGGAATAAATAACAGATTTTGCAGATGTCAAAGAATCAATATATCCGTTTCCCGACCATCCCAGGAACTTTACCAGATCTCCGGCAGTTCCCGTTTTCAAAGTGCCCGTTGTTGATTCGAAACCGCCACTTGATGATCCATCAGATGTTTCCTGAATATCCAGCGTTGTTGTTCCGTCTGCATTTACTGTTGCACTAGAACTGCTATTACTGTTGTCATCATCCGATTCCGTTTTGCATCCAATAACAAACAAAGACAAGCACAATGCCGCACAAACAGCGGCAAATGTCATTCCTTTTTTCAAAACATATTTTCTAATCATACATCCTCCAAACGCGGTACGCCGCCGCACACGGCATACCGTTATGTGATATCACTCAATCTTTTCTATTATAGACAACATTTGCTGTAAAAAAATATAAATTATGCTCATTATGCTACAATCTTTTATTTTGCAGACGACAAAAAAAACGAGCCTCTTTCGAAGCCCGTTTCAGTCAGTTTAATCCGATTATTTTGTCAGAAGGTGATGTTCTTTTGCGTACTTAACGCAGTCATCATTCCACTGTCTGCCGCCCATCGCGTTAAAGTCCGCAATCCATTTCTGCCAGTTCGCTTTTGTCAGCTCACGCCTGCCGGTCACAAATTCGACAACACCCTGTTCATAAAAGCGCTTGATATCCGCATTCGGCGCAGGCAGTGTATCCGCTCCGATAGCAGGTGTCCATGCACGGCTCTGCATATCACGGAGCGTGACGAGCGCGCTCATCTTTTTTCCGCCCGGCGTTGTCCATGAAGGATAACGCGAGCTGAGTTCCGCGTCGCCGTTGTAGAAAACCATATTGCGCAGCTGGATAATCGGCATCTGATCCGCTTTGCTGTAGGCAAGCTTTGGATCTGCAAGGCCGTCTGTTGTCACGACGCCGTTCCCGTCAATTTTATAGTTCACGTCTTTTACGCCGTAACCGAGCAGATAATATCCTTCGTCGCTGCTCATCCACTCAAGCAGATTTGCAATCGCCTCTACTTTTCCTTTTTGCTTTGCAGCTTTTGCTGAGACAGCATAGATGCGGTATCCCTGTGTGTAGTTGCCGACAGATTTTTTCCCGTCAGGTCCTGCAGGCGGATCAATTACAATCCACTGTCCATTCGGAAAATTTTTGTCGAACGGCATGTATCCTGACTCAAGACCGTATGCTGCATTCTGCTCGCGCATGATACCGAACTTTCCCTGTTTCCACGCGGCGCGGAAATCATCTTTTTTATAAGCAAGCCAGTTCGGGTCAATCACTTTTTCCTCGACCATTTTTCTAATATACGCCAGCGCATCATAGTAACCAGGTTTGTACAGCATAAGTCCTGCACCAGCTTCGGTCATATCGAATGTTCCGGGACAGCCGTATGCACCGAAGAACGGATTCAAACGGCGGCCAAGACCTTCCTCATCAATGCGAGTTTCGATAAAAGCGCCGTAGCCGTATGTATCAGCTTTACCGTCTCCGTCAGGGTCTTTGTAAGTGAATGCTTTCATCACTTCCATGTAGTCATCAAGCGTGACGGGAACTTTGAGTCCGAGTTTATCGAGCCAGTCTTTGCGAATCAGAATTCCTTCGTTCTTTGCAATCGAACCGGGCTGTGCGAGTCCGTATGAATGACCGTCTATTGTTGTTAATTTGCGCGACACATCATCATACATAAGAGACGTGCGGTGAGGCATCATTGCGTACATTTCATCGACAGGAGCTGCAAGATGATTCTTAACAAGAAGAGGAAGCGAATCACGGCTTACCATGAACAAATCGGGAAGTGACTTTGCTGCACCAGCTGCATTGATTTTAACATTTGAATCAGTCTCACTTGACGGAAGTGCAGTCAGCTTCAGATTTATATTAAGTTTATCCTTAACAATTTTATATACATTCCAGTCTGAAGGAGGGGCACCTGCTTCGCTTGCAGTAGCGCCGTACCATATTTCAATATCAATCGGCTTTTGTGATTTCTTGTTGTCTTTTGCAAAACAAACAGAACCGATTCCTGCAAAAGCAAGCAGCAGAGCAGTCGTTTTCATCACTTTTGAATTCATTCATGCCTCCTGTTTATTAAAAAGCAGCAGTTTTCCTTGCTTTAATTGCCAGTGAGCAAATGTGCGCTTGTCGCATAGGCAACGCACTCATCATTCCATTTTTTTCCGCCTATCTTATTAAATTCTCCAAGCCATGCAGCCCATGATTCCTTTGTAAGCTGACGGGCGCCTGTTACAAATTCAAGAAGACCCTGCTCATAAAACCGCTTCACATCGGCAGGAGGCGGCGGAAGTCTGTCTGCGCCAAGCGCCGGAGTCCACGGTCTGCTCTGCATATCGCGCAGAACAGCGTATGCGCTAATTCTCTTTCCGCTCGTTGTCGACCACGACGGATAGCGGGACTGAAGCTCAGCCTCCGTATCGTAGAAAATCATTGTGCCAAGCTGAAGGAGCGGAACCTGCTCCGGGCGGGAGAATGCTTTCCTCGGATCAGGAATAAATGTATCCATAACGATTCCGTCCTTCACATGAAAGTTCACGTCTCTTACACCGTAGCCAAGCAGATAGTATCCTTCCCCGCTGCTCATCCATTTTAGCAAACGAACAATCGCATCACGCTTTTCTTTATTTGCGCCCGCAGCAGCAGACATAGCGTAAATTGTATAACCTTCTGTATAGCTTCCAACAGAGCTTAATCCATTAGGCCCTTTAGGCGGATCGATTATAATCCATGACCCCTGCGGAAAATTCCTGTCAAACTCATCATACCCTGCTTCTGTTCCGTATGCAGCAAAATTTTCACGCATCATGCCGAATTTTCCCTGCTTCCACGCTGCTCTGTATTCATCCTGCCCGTAAATTGACCAGCTCGGATCAATTACTTTCTTTTCGGCAAGCGAGCGGATATACACAAGCGCATCATAAAATCCCTGCTTGTACACGTTGAGCCCCGCATGCGCCTTCGTCATATTGAAAGTACCGGCAACTCCGTATGCACCGAAAAACGGATCAAACGATGCACCGAGTCCGTCTTCCTCAAGCGAAAGATTAACAAATGCACCGTAACCGTATGTGTCATCACCGCCGTCTCTGTCAGGATCTTTTTTTGTAAACGCCTCCATCACTTTTGCGTAATCTTCCAAAGTGACAGGAACTTCAAGCTGCAGCATTGTCAGCCAGTCGCGTCTTATTAATATTCCTTCGCTTTTTATAACGCTGCCGGACTGTACAAGACCGTATGAATGACCATTGTACACAGCGAGATTTCTTGTCGCAGGACCATACATCACTGTCGTGCGATACGGCATCTGGTCATACAAATCATCAACCGCTGCAACCTTTCCATTCTTAACAAGATTTGCAAGCGTTTCAAAGCTCACCATAAAAAGATCAGGAAGTGCATTTGAAACAGCTGCATTATTAATTTTACGCGCCGCTTCGACTTCTGAAGAAGGAAGCGGCGTAAGCTTTAAATCGACGCCCTGGTTGTTTTTAAGAATCTGATACACATTCCAGTCGGAAGGCGGTGTCGCCGCTTTTGTTAAGTTAGTTCCATACCACACTTCAACAGGAACACTCTTTTTGTATACGGCTGGAAGTGTCGGTGTACCGGCAGCATTAATACTTGCGCATATTCCGGCACACAAGAATAACTCCATAGCTCTTTTTTTCATTTTTAAAATCAACATTTTATCCTCCATAACAAACACAAAAAAAACACGGCAGAAGTTACCCTGCCGTGCTTTAAGTATATCATGGTATATCGGAAAAACACAAATTTCAGTAGTTTTAGTTCAAATCTCCAAACTCTCGCTTGTCTCTAAACCACCAAACTACAAAAAAATCAACTATTTTATCACACCTGTTCGAGCGCCTGATCGATATCTTCTATAATATCGTTCACGTTTTCGAGCCCGCAGCTGAACCGCACCATGCCGCCGTCAATTCCCGCAGCCACAAGTTGCTCATCAGTCAGCTGGCGGTGAGTAGAAGAAGCCGGATGAAGAACGCATGTGCGGATATCAGCGACATGCACTTCGTCCGTTGCGAGTTTGAGCGCATCCATAAAGCGCACAGCTGCAGGACGTCCGCCCTTAATGCTGATTGTGATTACACCGCAGCATCCGTCAGGAAGATATTTTTTAGCGAGCTTGTAGTATTTGTCGCCCGGAAGAGATGGATACGTTACCGACGCGATTTTCTTGCTTTTCTGAAAATGCTTTGCTACTTCCATCGCATTCTCGCAGTACTGCTTCATGCGGACAGGAAGTGTCTCAAGACCAAGGTTCAGAAGGAACGCGGAATTTGCGGCAGGATAGCATCCAAAGTCTCTCATCAGCTGCGTGCGCGCCTTAATAATATATGCGGCCTTGCCAAAATCTTTTGTATAGCACAGACCGTGATAGCTTTCGTCAGGCTCTACAAAGTCCGCAAAGAAACCAGTCGTCTTGTTCGCTGCGACCCAGTCAAAGTTTCCGCTGTCGACGATTGCTCCGCCGCCCTGCAGTGCGTGACCGTCCATATACTTCGTCGTCGAATGAACGACAACATCAGCGCCCCATTCAAACGGACGGCACAGAATCGGAGTTGCGAACGTGTTGTCGACAATCAGCGGAACATGCTTTGCATGAGCAGCCTTTGCCCACGTTTCAAAATCAAACACAGTGAGAGCAGGGTTAGCAATCGTCTCACCGAACACAGCTTTCGTATTCGGCTTGAATGCCTTAATAATGTCATCGTATTTCGCATCGACATCAACCTGAATGCACTCAATGCCAAGCTTCTTTAAAGTGAAGCAGAACAAGTTGATTGTGCCGCCGTAAATTGAAGAGCTGGCAATAAAACTGTCGCCGGCAGAGCAGACGTTTAATATAGAAAGAAGTGAAGCAGCCTGACCGCTCGAAGTAAGCATGCAGCCAACGCCGCCTTCAAGAGCAGCGATTTTTTTCTCGACAGCATCGCACGTCGGATTCGCAAAGCGGGAGTACATAAACTCAGTCGGTTTGTCAAACAGCGCCGCAACATGGTCGCAGGAATCGAACTTATACGTCGTGCTCTGCACGATTGGCATTACGCACGGCTCGCCGTTTTTCGGCTGGTAGCCCGCATGAAGACATTTTGTTTCAATACGCATTCTATTTACTCCTATATACAATAACTGCAAAAATGAAATATGACTGAATTATACGTAATAGACACCCTTTAGACAACGCCCCGTTGCATACAGACACATACCTTCGGTACAATTCCACTATGAACATACTCGTAAGCGCATGTCTGCTCGGCGTCCGATGCCGCTACGACGGCGATTCAAAAGAATACGACTGCATTTCAAAATTGATGAAACACGCACACCTCATTCCAGTCTGTCCCGAACAGCTCGGAGGACTTCCAACACCGCGCCCGCCAGCAGAAATAAAAAACGGACACGTCGTTACAAAAACAGAAACAAATACCGACGTTACAGCGCAGTACGATCGCGGCGCACAACAGGCGCTCCTGCTCGCAAAAAAATTTAACTGCAAGTACGCATTGTTAAAAGAACGAAGCCCCTCATGCGGAAGCGGACAAATCCACGACGGCACCTTTACCGGCGCACTCATCGCTGGAGACGGAATCACTGCATCACTTCTTAAATCAAACGGCATCCGCGTATACGGAGAAACGTCGTGCGACAAACTCATCGCTGATTTGGCAGCAGCAGCGCGAGCCGGACAGCTCAAGTTCGAATTCTGATGAATACAGTCATTCACCCTATTCCGCCGGTATTTGACGAACAAAGCCGCATTCTCATACTTGGCACAATGCCGTCGCCAAAGAGCCGCGAGCGCGCATTCTACTACATGCACACACAGAACAGATTCTGGCCGGTTATTGCCGCTGTATTCGGAGATACGCTGGCATATAAAAATGACGGCACAGTGCCCGATCAGCAAAAAGCCGCCGTGAATGAAAGCAGCGCCGATTCAAGCATTCAGTCTGCAGTGCAGGAACGGCGCGAACTCGCACTCAGACATGGCATTGCACTCTGGGACGTACTCGCGTCATGCGACATTACCGGAGCAGAAGACAGCACAATCCGCAATCCTGTTGCAAATGATTTTACAAAAATTATTAAGACGGCACATATCGAGCGCATATTCTGCACCGGCAAAACATCGTTCGCACTGTACAAAAAATTGTGCGAAAAAAATGTTAATGAATATTGCAAGCAGACGCTGCACATAGCACAGATTCCCGTCGAATGTCTGCCGTCAACAAGTCCCGCAAACAGAGGACGATGGCCGGAAGAAAAACTGATTGAAGCATACAGCGTGCTAAATAATAAAATACTGTTGATATCAGCTAAGCAGAATCTTTCCTAAGTCTTCCACCGTTTCCGCAATGTGTGTCGCGCCGGCTTCCTCAAACTCAGGCCTGCTGCCGTATCCGTACAAAACTCCGATCGACGGAATATTATTAAACTGTGCCCCGGCAATGTCGAACTTGCGGTCACCGACCATTACCGAGCCTTGCGCTGCGGCATCACCGGTCACTTTGCCGTGCAGCTTCATCTGAAGCAGTCCCGCGTTTAACAGCACAAACTGAATCACTTCGGATTTTTTCCCGTGCCGTTCCTCAATGTCTGCGCCGCCTGCAAAGGCAAAATATTTTGCGATGTCAAAATGACCGAGAATGCGGCGCATGTACAGTTCCGGCTTGCTCGTCGCAACATACAGTTTCTTTCCCGCATCGTTCAGCTTAGCAAAAAGTTCAGGAAGTCCTTCGTAAACGGAGCACTCGAATATTCCTTTATCCGCGTAATACTCGCGGTATATGCGCATTGCCTCAATAGCTTTTGTTTCGCTGAATCCGTAAAAGTTCTGGAATGAGTCAAGAAGCGGCGGCCCGATAAAGCGGCGCAAGTTTGCATCGTCAGTCTCGCTGATTCCGAATTTGCCAAGTGCATATTTTACGGAATTAATAATTCCGGGATGACTTTGTGTGATTGTGCCGTCAAGATCAAAAAGAATGTGTGAGTAAGAATTCATGCTGCCTTCAAATACAAACGTGGAATACGATTGTTCCACTCTCCAAAAAAATCATAAAAAGGATATGCGGAGCCGGGGTTCGTGCCGCCCTGAGATTTTGCCTACTGGCATCATCGAAGGGCGGCGCGGTTCCCGACGGAAGCATATCCTTTTTTGTGTGTTTTAATCTCTAGTGGTGGAACAAACGTATTCCCGTAAACGCCATTACGATTCCGTACTTGTTGCACGCTTCGATTACGTTGTCGTCGCGGACAGATCCACCCGGCTGCGCGATACAGCTTGCACCGCTCTTGCGCGCGCGCTCAATGTTGTCGCCGAACGGGAAGAATGCGTCGCTGCCAACAGCAACGTCAGTGTTCTTTGCAATCCACGCCTTCTTTTCTTCGCGCGTGAACACAGCCGGCTTTACTTTGAAAATCGTCTGCCATTTTCCTTCAGCAAGAACATCATCGTATTCATCGCTCGTGTACACATCGATTGCATTGTCGCGGTCAGCGCGCTTGATGCCGTCTACAAACTCAAGACCGAGCACCTGCGGACTCTGGCGCAGCCACCATTTGTCAGCCTTGTCGCCGGCAAGACGAGTGCAGTGAATGCGGCTCTGCTGTCCGGCACCAATACCGATTGCCTGTCCGTTCTTGATGTAGCACACAGAGTTTGACTGCGTGTATTTAAGAACAATCTGCGAAATAACAAGATTGCGCTTTTCATCTTCAGTAAGCGTTTTTTTTGTTGTAACAATATTATTAAGAATCGATTCATCGAGCTTCTGGAAGTTGTGTCCCTGCTCGAACGTAACACCAAACACCTGCTTGCGCTCAAGTTCCGGCGGAACATAGTTCGGGTCAATCTGAATGATGCAGTACGCACCCTTCTTCTTGCCTTTGAGCAGCTCAAGCGCGTCGTCATCATAGCCCGGAGCAATAATGCCGTCGCTCACTTCCTTAGCAATAAGCTGCGCAGTCGCCTTGTCGCATTTGTCGCTCAGCGAAATAAAATCGCCGAAAGAAGACATACGGTCAGCACCGCGCGCACGCGCATACGCACAGGCAAGAGGAGTAAGCTCAACATCGCCCGTAAAATAAATTTTCTTGAGAGTGTCACTCAGCGGAAGACCCACTGCGGCGCCAGCCGGAGACACATGTTTGAAAGAAGTCGCAGCCGGAAGACCAGTTGCCTCCTTAAGCTCCTTTACAAGCTGCCAGCCGTTGAGGGCATCGAGCAGATTGATGTAACCAGGTCTGCCGTTCACAACAGTAATCGGCAGGTCACCATTTTCCATAAAAACCCGGGCCGGCTTCTGGTTCGGGTTGCATCCGTACTTAAGTTGAAGTTCTTTCATGCGCACATAATAGCGGAAAAACGCACTGTCTGCAATAAGACTGCACCGAATGCAGAGAGAATAAAGAAAGAATATGTGCCGGCATAGAGACGCTTATCCAAAAACTCATTCCGCTTGACCGGCGTTCCGCTGTTCGCTCACGCTCAGCCTCCGCACTCGCTCACTCCGTTCGCTCGCTTGCGGCGGCCTGCTTCGCAGCAGCTCCATGCCGGGGCAGCAGTACGTTTCATTCTGCGCTTACATTGTGTGCAGTGTAAGCGTCACTACAGCTCCATGTTTTTTTTCATCTTCCGCACTGCCGTTACTTTCAAGCGATGACGCGTCAATTGTTCCGCCCATCACGGTAATTATTTCCTTTGCAATCGATAATCCCAGTCCCGCGCCGCCCGCGTTTCTGTTGTGCGATTTATCGCCACGGTAGAACCGCTCGAACACATGAGGAAGCACATCAGGCGCAATGCCGGGTCCATTGTCTGTAAATGCAATGCGCACGCAGGGAGAATTCTGCTGCGCGGAATTATTAATTTCATCAGCTGTTATTTTTATCCGCGCAGGATGAGGCGAAAATTTTATGCTGTTCGACACGATAATCGTGAACACCTGATACAGAAGCTCTTCATCGGCGAACACGGCAGCACCGTCCGGCTGTGTGACCGCGCCGTTCACCACTGTTTCAAACTGCGCGTCAGGAGCCCAGCCGTGCGTATCTTTTTCCAGGCGCGCAAATAAAGGCGCAAGCTCTACCCGCGCGCAGTTCGGCTTAACAACGCCGCTTTCGAGACGCGAAAGAAGAAGCATATTCGCAATAATCGTTTCCATCGTCTCGGACTCAGACATGAGCGCCGCAAGAGATTTGTCGAGCTGCGCCGGATCATTTTTACCCCAGCGCTGAAGAAGACTTGTTTGTCCGAATATGACTGCAAGCGGTGTCTTAAGTTCGTGCGACACATTTGCCGTAAACTGGCGCTCGCGGTCAAACTCATCTTTAAGCCGCGCAAACATTCCGTTGAATGTAAGCGCAAGTGTATCGAGTTCGTCACCGCGGCCGGTAACAGGCAGCTGCTTGTCAAGATTCGCACTGCTTATTCTTCGTGCGGCAGAAGTCATTTCTCCTACCGGCCGCAGCACACGGCGCGTCATGAGCAGAGCCACCCAGAATGAAATAAGAAGAAGCGGAGCAAATATAATGAGAAGCATTTTCGGCAGCCGGAGAATCAGCTGTTCGGAAGTATCGCGATCCATATTAAGCGCTGCCTGAACAGTAAATGTATTTCCATTTTCGGCGTAATATTTTTTAGCGCAGTAGAGAATGTTAAGATCACCGTCGATAAAATAGCCTGTGCGCCGGTAACGCTCGCTACGCCCGCCGGTTAACGGCAGCTGCGGAAGAAACGGATCATTTGTTTCAATCACTTCGTCGCTGTCTTCCGCATAGACTGTAAACAAAATGTAATACGGCAGTCCCATACCGAGAATTTTTCCTTCTACGGTGCCGCTTCCGTCCTCACTTTTTTTCACCATATCCTCTGCAATTTGTTCCATCGCAGAAGCAAGCTCTCGGTTCTGGCTGATTCTTACATCGCTTCTCAGAAGCATAACAATCGATATCGACATTGCAAGAATCACGGCAGCAAACAGAAGCGAGAACTGAAGCGCAATCCGCGCCGCAGTTGAAAGTTTTTTGCATCCTTCAGTTTTCTTTTTCATGCTGATCCTTCATCACATAACCGCTGCCGCGTACTGTCGTAATATATTCCTCGCCCGCCTTCTCGTCTATTTTTGCACGTATATAGCGCACGTACACATCAATCACATTTTCGTCGATATAGTGATCTTCGCCCCACACTGCCGTTATAAGCTGCTGGCGCGACATCACCACATTTCTGTGTTCAATGAGCGTCTTGAGAATAAAAAATTCCGTGCGGGAAAGTTCCACTTCAGTTCCGTTCAGCACTGTTTCCATGCCGTCTGTATTCAGCAAAAGATTTTTAAATTTGAGCGGCACAGATTTCTTTTCTGTGCGCCGCATCACAGCGCGCATACGGGCTAGAAGCTCCTCAATAACAAACGGCTTTGCAAGATAATCATCAGCACCTGCGTCGAGCCCGTTTACTTTGTCATATGTCTCGCTCCGCGCTGTGAGCAGAATCACCGGCACTTGCGATGTCTTTCGTATGCGGCGCAAAACTTCAAGTCCGCTCAGCTCCGGCAGCATAATGTCGAGCAGAATAATATCCGGAGCAAAAGATTCAAACGCACTGAGCGCAGTTCGTCCGTCAGCAGCAAGAGTCACTTCAAATCCGTCGTGGCATAGTTCTGTCTGCAAAAAATCAGAAATGCCCGCATCGTCTTCAACAACAAGAACTTTTCCCATTATTTTGATCCGTCTCCGCTTCCATCGTCATACACATAACTGTTTCCGCACACAAGATTAGTAAATTCACTTTGCTCAAGACTCGTACCGTCAAAACTTGTCCCCGCATTGATTGTCATTGTTATCGCTGCGTCTGAAGTTTCAAGGAATGCATTAGGCAGAAATGTTCGTGAAACAGTAATCTGCATTTCAGTTCCCGCCTTATTAAATAGTATTCCTGTTTCCGGCGGAAGCGCATCTCCGTTTATGAGAATGCTGTCTGCTTCTACGGAACGGGGATCAACAGCTGCATTAAAAAGTATATCAATCATACAGTTACTGTCTGTTTTTTCGAGTTCTATTCTCCGTACAAAAAAATTTGTTCTCTGACTCATCCTCATTCCGTGATATGGTACAGAAACGACACCTTCACAAAATGATGATGCCGGCATATAGAGAGAAAGGGCTGCAAAAAACATCGCGCTAACATACAATTTTCTGCTGCACATGTTTCCATACTATTCTATTTAATGCTTCAAGTGTATATGTACAAGATTAAAGATTTCTAATCTTTCTTAAATCTTCTTTTCATGAACTCTGCCCGCTCATTGAGTATATTCGTTACTGTCAGGCACGAAAAAAGGCCGGACATATTTCACTTTCAAGGAGTGTAAGAATTATGAAAAAGACAATTTTGAATCGTGCAGCCGTTATTCTGGCGGTCGCTTCTCTCGCAACAGCATCTGTATTTGCTGCAGGTACAAAAACTGCAGCTGCAAAAACAACAGCAAAACCTGCAGCTGTTAAAACTGCAGCAGTAAAACCGGCGGTCGCTCCGGCTGCAGTTCCAGCACCGGCGCTTTCTGTACCGGCAATCTCTGTTTCAAAATACGGTGAACCGGCAAAAGGTGCATTCACTGTTACATGGAATGGAGAAGGAACAAACACCTATACGCTCGACCGTGTTTCATGCGACAAAGACGGAAACGCATCAGGCGCATTCACCGCTGTTTCTTCAACATCAGACGCAGCTAAAAAATTCACTGCCACAGATGTCGTCGAAGCAGGCAAATACTACAAATACAGACTTTCTGCTTCTGATGGAAAATCAACAGTAAACGGATCTCTTTCCGCTGTTGAGTCTTCAGTCATCGCACAGGCTCCTGCCGCAGCTCCAAAAGCTGCCGCACCCGCAGCAAAACCTGCCACAAAGACAGCTGCAAAAACAACAGCAAAAGCCACAAAGTAACTAAGCATTCATAAGCTGTCGAAGGCTTCCGTCAAAAAGACGGAAGCCTTTTTTATAATTATTAATAGTTGCTACAAAAAAAACGGCTCAAGCATGCAGTCTGCAGCGCGTGATCATTGCATCAAGTTTTGTTTTGCACTCACGCTTACATTGTGTGCAGTGTAAGCGTCACTACAGCGCCGTGTTTTTTTTCATCTTCCGCACTGCCGTTACATTCAAGCGATGACGCGTCAATTGTTCCGCCCATCACAGTAATTATTTCCTTTGCAATCGATAATCCCAGTCCCGCGCCGCCCGCGTTTCTGTTGTGCGATTTATCGCCGCGGTAGAACCGCTCGAACACATGAGGAAGCACATCAGGCGCAATGCCGGGCCCATTGTCTGTAAATGCAATGCGCACGCAAGGAGAATCCTGCTGCGCGGAATTATTAATTTCATCAGCTGTTATTTTTATCCTCGCAGGATGAGGCGAAAACTTTATGCTGTTCGACACGATAATCGTGAATACCTGATACAGAAGTTCCTCGTCGGCGAACACGGCAGCACCGTTCACCACTGTTTCAAACTGCGCGTCAGGAGCCCAGCCGTGCGTATCTTTTTCCAGACGCACAAACAAAGGCGCAAGCTCTACCCGCGCACAGTTCGGTTTAACAGTGCCGCTTTCGAGGCGGGAAAGCTGCAGCAGATTTGCCACAACATTTTCCATCGAGTGCGCCTCGGAGATAAGCGCTTCAAGCGATTCTTCCATCTGCGCAGGATCATCTTTTCCCCATCGACGTATAATGTTTGCATGTCCAAGAATGACGGCAATCGGTGTCTTTAGTTCATGCGACACATTTCCGGTAAACGACCGCTCGCGGTCGAAGTCGATTTTTAATTTTGTAAATAAATTGTTAAACGTAAGCGCAAGTGTATCAAGTTCATCGCCGCGCTTCGTAACAGGAAGCGTTGCATCGAGATTCGCGCTGCTTATGTTCTGCGCGCTTTTCGTCATGCGCGATACCGGCTTGAGCGTCTGCCGCGCAATAAAAAAAGCAGCTGCATACGAAAGAAGCAGAAGCGGCGCAAAAATAAACGCAAGCGTGCGCGGCAGATATGCAAGGAGCTGCTCCGCAGTGTCCTGGTCCATATTAAGCGCAGTCTGCACAGCAAGTGACTTCTGCGGCAAAAATACTTTTGCACAGTACAGAATATTCAAGTCACCATCAGTATAATATTCTTCCTGCGTCCACCGCTTTGTTTTTCCTCCGGTGACCGGAAGCACTGGAATAAACGGATCGTTCGTCGCAATCACCGTTTTCGTCTGCGCATTGTACACCGTATACGTCAGGTAATATGGCACGTTCTGCATGTCAGACGGCGCAAGAGAAGATGCATCATCTCCATTCAACACGATGCGCGCAATCTGTTCCGCTGCGGAATACAGTTCCTTGCTCTCACGAAGCCGCACGCCGTACCGCAGCAGCGACACGACAAGCACAGAAAGTATAATAACGAATACAGCGATTACAATAGAAAATTTAAGCGCGATTCTGTTTGCCAGTGACTTCATCTTATTCACACTCCGTCAGTCAATACATCGCGGTCATCTTTCATCATATAGCCGGTGCCGCGCACAGTGGAAATATATTCTTCGCCCGCAGCTTTATCTATTTTAGAGCGCAGATAGCCCACATACACATCAACAGCATTCTCATCGATATAATGCTCGCTTCCCCACACATCATTAATAATCTGTTCGCGCGAAAGAACGACATTCCGGTGCTCAATGAAATATTTTAATAATAAATATTCTGTGCGCGAAAGCGTAACACGGCTGCCGTCAAGCGTTACTTCCATTGTACTCATCGTAATAACAAGCGAGCGAATCCGCAGCACGTCATCATTTTGTGTTTTGTGCACAGCTTCCGCAGCACAGGCAACTGCCATTTCGTTTCTTCTGAACAGCGAGCGCATGCGGGCAAGAAGTTCTTCAATCTCAAACGGCTTGGCAATGTAATCGTCAGCACCGGCGTCGAGCCCGTTCACTTTGTCGTATGTTTCCCCGCGCGCCGTCACAAGAATCACCGGTACAGCTGATGTCTTCCGAATTCTCCGCAGCACCTCAAGTCCGCTCAATTCCGGAAGCATAATGTCGAGCAGAATCATATCAGGTTCCGCTTCTTCAAAAGAAGCAAGCGCTTCGCGTCCCGTTGTGGCTTCCGCAACAGAAAATCCCTCGTGCTTCAGCTCGGCTTTTATAAAGCTGCGTATTCCTGCATCGTCCTCTACAACGAGAATATGTTTTTTTTCAAAAAGAACATGTGTCTCTTCCATCAGTCTTCATGCTCCTCTTCTTCATCTTCCTTTTCGGGGAACTTGAGCTTTGTACCGTCGCCGATTCCGGTAAATGTGCCGAGCGAGAGCTGACTTCCGTCGAATGCCGTCACCTGAGAAACATCGAGTGCAAACGGCTCATTAATCGGCTCAGGAAATTTTATTTCTACAAGAACTCCTGTTTTGCTGAATCGCATGAATGTGCCTTGCGGTAATTTTTTTCCGTTAATAAGAATTGTCTGTCCATTCACCGTTCTCGGATCAACAGGCATATTGAACCGGACCGTCAGCACGCGCATATGCATAGCAATGAGAACGACGCGGAATAATTCGTGATTGCTTTTCATTCGTCGTCCGTGAAAAAATATTTCTTCGCTGCGGAACATTTCATTGCATTCCTTCACAGCACTATCCGCAAAAAGAGCGGACGCACAAAAGAGAATCAAAAAAATGAGCGGAATAAAACGGCGCTTCATAATTTTATAATAGGAGATTTCATCTGTTTTGTCCGCATAAAAATGATAAGAATTTTCTTATCTTTTTTTTAGACATCTCTCATGCTTCCGCGCTTTGAATCGGCTATATTCGGTACTGTCAGAACAAATTGAGAGCACAAACACAAACAACACAGTGCAGGTGCAACAACACATTCCGACACATCTTATTTTTTACAGGAGCTTTATATGATGAACAGCAGAATCGCACACACAGCAGCAGCAACGGCACTCGTACTCGCACTCGCAGCAACACCGGTATTTGCAAACGGCAACAAACAGAAAAAAGGCGAAGATGCCGAACACTTTGCATTCTTCCGGAACGACGATGAAGAAAAAGACATGAGAGGCTGCAGGTTTACAACGATGGGAACTGTTTCTGCAGTAGACAGCACCGCTTCAATTGTCACTGTTAAAAATGCAGATGGCAAAGATGTCCAGATTCACGTGAATCCGCAGACATACATTCAGCTCGCAGGCAGCAAGACAGCACAGAAAATAAGCGACATCAAAGCAGGCGACTGGCTCGGCATAAACTCATTCAACACCGGCACAACAGTGATTGAAGCAAAACACATTTTCATTACAAGAAGCTAATGCACCACTGAACCAACGCAGTGTAAAGCATAGATATCGACCTGGCCGCCGCAGTTTTAACCTCCTTTACTGCGGCGGTCTTTTTATTTGTACCGGCATTCCTGCGTTAAAAACTGCGCGCTCTAAACTGTGTACACCGCAGTAACCATTTATTTACATCGCCAGACAAAAACAGCCGGCCAGTTCCGAAGAACCAGCCGGCTGTTTTGTTTAAGCCATCGCTGTAACTTTATGCTTCGCGGCCATGGATGGCCGCCGGTATAAGGATCAGACCAGACCCTGAGCTTCCATTGCTCTTGCGACTTTGAGGAAGCCGAAAATGTTGGCGCCGGAAACGTAGTCGCCTTTCTTTGCATATTTTTCTGCGGCTGCGTATGCGTTGTCGTGGATGCTTGTCATAATGCCTTTGAGCTTTGCATCAACTTCTTCTGAAGTCCATGAGAGGCGTTCGCTGTTCTGGCTCATTTCGAGTCCGGAAACTGCAACACCGCCTGCGTTAGATGCTTTTCCAGGTGCGAACATAACTTTGTTCTTCTGGAGATATTCGATAGCATCTGCACGTGTCGGCATGTTTGCGCCTTCTGCAACGAGCTTTACGCCGTTCTTAACAAGCTTCTCTGCATCTTCCATGTAGATTTCGTCCTGTGTTGCGCACGGGAAAGCGCAGTCTGCTTTTTCGCCCCACGGTTTTTTGCCGGCGAAGAATTTTGCGCTCTTGTATTTCTTTGCGTATGTGTCGATCTTTTTGTGCTCTGCGCGGAACTGTTTGACATACTCAAGTTTTTCCTGAGTGATGCCGTCTGCATCGTAGATGTATCCTGTTGAGTCGCTGAGTGTAACGACTTTTCCGCCGAGCTGAAGAATTTTCTGCACTGCGTATTCAGCAACGTTGCCGTCTCCAGAAACGAGGCATGTCTTTCCTTCGAAAGAGTCGTTGACTTTGTGGAGCATGCAGTCTGCGAAGTAAATAAGTCCGTAGCCTGTTGCTTCTGTGCGGATGAGAGATCCGCCGAAGTCGAGTCCCTTACCAGTGAGAACACCGGTGAAAGTATTTGTAAGACGTTTGTACTGTCCGAACATGAATGCAACTTCGCGTCCGCCGACGCCTTTATCGCCTGCCGGAACATCAGTGTCAGGACCAATGTGGCGGAAGAGTTCTGTCATGAATGACTGGCAGAAGCGCATAACTTCTGCATCTGACTTTCCATGAGGATCAAAGTCTGAACCGCCTTTGCCGCCGCCCATCGGGAGTGTGGTGAGGCTGTTTTTGAGAACCTGTTCAAATCCGAGGAATTTAAGAACGTCGAGGTTGACTTCCGGAGAGAAGCGGAGTCCTCCTTTGTACGGGCCGATTGCGCTGTTGAACTGAACGCGGAAGCCGCGGTTGATATGGTTTACACCTTTGTCATCTGTCCACGGTACACGGAACATAATGATGCGTTCCGGTTCTACGAAGCGCTCGAGAACTGCAGTGTTCTCAAGTTCCGGCATTGTATCTACGACCGGAGAAATTGTCTCGAGAACGAGACCAGCGGCCTGAAGGAAGTGATCCTGATCGGCATAGCGTGCGCTGATGTCGTCCCATACGCGTTTGCAGTACGCGTTCTTAATCTTGAAATTGAAAGCCATAGTTTGTAACCCCTAGCAGCGCAGTAAGCTGCATCTGCTGAAATCGATACTAGCACTATTCTGTTTCTTTGAAAAGAAATTTTTCACAAATTCTGTATTTTTTTACATCCAGTAAAAATATGATAATTTGTTTAATTGCAGTAAATTGAAATATATTTTAAAATGATTACAACTAATAAAATTTGTAAAAATGCATAAAAATACATTCACAAAAAAGGCTAAATTAATACTTTTCCATTTTTTATCGTGAATTTCCTCCTATTTTTGCGATTTTGTCTGGTTTTAATTAAAAAAAATCCGCTTTCGAGCATCATGTTTTCTACAGATTTTTCTATATAACATTGCTCAAAAACGGATTTTTACGAAATTTTATTTCTGTATAAAAACACAGAAATTGTTATTTGTATGCCCCGCAATCTTTATTTTTTTAAGCAGATTTTTCTTTACAAATTGAAATTCGTGATTTAGTATCAAGTATAAGCATTTTATATTTTTTACGATTTTTTGTTTGTTTTTTATAAACAAACGCTTTGAGCTGCCACGCGCAGAAAGGAGCTTTCATGAAAATAGTTAAGGCTGAGGCGTTCAACATTCACTTTATGTCGAACATGGTACGCGACGGCGAAGGTCACGCGCACCCGGGAAAAGAGCATGACGCAAAAACCGGTTTCTTCCGCATCACATGTGACGACGGCACGACTGGCTGCGCTGTTGGCGGCAATATGAATGTAGACATTCTTAAGAATGTTGTGTCGCCGGCAATCATCGGCGAGGATCCGTTCTTCCACGAGCGCATCTGGCAGCGCATGAGAACATGGCAGCGTCTTAACTCGACATTCACTGACCGCACGCTCTGCGCCCTCGACCTCGCGCTGTGGGATATCTGCGGAAAAAAATGCGGACAGCCGGTGTACAAGCTGCTTGGCGGCTACCGCGACAAAGTTCCTGCATACGGTTCAATCATGGTCGGCGACGATTTGAAAGGCGGTCTTGATACTCCGCAGGCATATGCTGATTTTGCAGTCAAGCTTCTTAAAAAAGGATACAAAGGAATAAAGCTGCACACGTGGATGCCGCCGGTCATCCCGGAGCCAGATCCCAAAAAAGATGTTGCGGCATGCGCTGCTGTGCGCGAAGCTGTCGGCCCGGACATTGAGCTGATGCTTGATCCGTATCACGATTACACGCGGCAGGAGGCGTACTATCTTGCGAAGGAGCTTGAGAAGCTGAACTTTCTGTGGATGGAAGAACCGATGGACGAACACTCGATGTCGTCATACAAATGGCTCACCGAGCAGGTCGATCTGCCTATCTGCGGACCGGAAACTATGGAAGGAAAAAACCGCACGAGAGCGGAATGGATTACAGCAGGTGCGAGCGACATAGGCAGAGCTGGCAGCGAAGTGACGGGCGGCATTACAAGTCTGATGAAGTCGGTGCACCTGTACGAGTCGTTCGGCATGAGCATTGAGCTGCACGGAAATACAATCGGCAATCTGCACGTGCTCGGCGCTATGGGCATTGCAGGAAAATACTACGAGCGCGGACTGCTGCACCCGATGATTGACTACGACAAGCCGAAACCGTGGTTCACGGAGATTTATGATCCGATGGACAAGGACGGATTCGTCCACATTCCGAATGAGCCTGGTCTCGGACTCAAATGGAACATGGACTACATCGAAGACAATAAGGATAAATAGTTTTTAGGAGGAATACATGACTACGAAAAAAATGACTGGATTTGCGGCGCTTGCTGCTACCGCACTTCTCTTGGTTCTGGCCGGCTGCTCGGGAAAATCAAAAACTCCGAAGCTGAATCCGACTCCTGAACATCCTGTAACGATCACGCTTTGGTACGACGCTACTGTCACCGAAGCTGGTCCGCCGCCTGCTGACTGGGCTGCATTCAAAATCATCCACGATGAGCTCGGCATCGACCTTGAGCTGACTGCTCTTCCTTCAAACGAGGACGACAAGGATGTAAAAGTGAACGCCGCCGCCGCCGCAAACTCGCTGCCTGACATGTGCGTCGTCCGCCGTGATCCTCTTATTAATCTTGTTAAGCAGGGACTGATTGCTCCTGTTGATGATTTGTACCCTCTTATGCCGAACAGAACTGCGAAAATGTACAATGACACATCAAAAAACTTCGCAACATTCGACGGCAAATGCTACGGATTCTCTACGCCCGGCGGAAAAATTGCAAAGAACGAAGGCGTTCTTATCCGCAAGGACTGGCTCGACAAACTCGGCCTCTCTGTCCCGAAAACAATGGATGACTTTCTCAATGTGATGCGCGCATTCACAAATAAAGATCCTGACGGAAACGGAAAGAAAGATACATGGGGTTACGGCGCATTCCTCGAAATTAATAATTATGAGGAAGGACTTGGACGCCGCCTCGATCCGATTTTCGGTGCCTACGGTGTACCAGGCACATGGAACATGACAAAAGAGGCTGCAGGCCTTAATGTACGCAAACCTGAGTATTTTGAAGCGCTCAAAGTTGTGCGCCAGATGCAGGAAGAAGGAATCATCGATCCGAACTGGCTCGCATACAAGAAAGACGATTTCCGCGCTGCATGGAAACAGGGCAAATTCGGCATGATGCGCGAACAGAATGCGGCTTATGCAGCTGAATCAAACTACGCTCCGTTCGATAAGAACTTCCCGAACGGCTCATGGATTGTTGTTGATCCGCCTGTCGGACCGAACGGCAAGAGTTCTGTCGGTGTCTACACAATTCCGTACACAACACTCGTTATTTCAAAGACAGCCGCAGACGCAGGCAAAGGTCCTGTCATTGCAAAGCTTCTTGAATGGATGAGCAGCGACGAAGGATACTGGCTGCTTGGCTGGGGACAGGAAGGCGTGAACTACGTGTTCGACGCAAACCATATTCCGACTGTCGAAGGAATCCCTGATCCTGCAAAAGGATTTACAAAGAGTGAAATGCAGCCACTCACACAGCTCCGCAACATGATTTACTACCACAGCGACGCTGAGCTTATTTCACGCTACCCCACATACAAATGCGCAGTAAGCGGAAAAACAATGAGCGCTCTTTCTGTATTCCGCGAAATGGAAACGAAACCGTGGACTGCTGCTGTCGGTTCAGACGCGCTTCCTTCCGCTGGCGCTGATCTCAAGCGCTACTACGAACAGGGTGTCGTCGAATTTGTAACAGGCAAACAGAAGCTCACCAAGGAAAACTGGGACGCATGGCTCGCACAGTTTGACAAACTTGGCGGAGCAGACTGGGAAAAGCAGGGCGTAGAATTTGCAAAGGCAAACGGCTACCTGTATTAATATTCTTCGCAGTAGGGTTCAGCATCAGTAAAACCTTACTGCGCGGCAACTGTATCAGGCCGTCATAACGAGGTGCAATTCACTTCATTATGACGGTCTTTTTCTTCCATAATAATTTCTCTCATATACTTTTCACAAACCTTGTTTCTTTATAGAATGAAATCCCGTTTTACCTGGAGGTCAACTATGACGAAACAACATTTTTCTACGACGGCGCTTTTAAGCATACTGATTGTGCTTGTACTGAGCGCCTGTTCAAATCAGTCTTCTAACATTATTAAAAATCCCACAGCCGAAAATCCCGTTCAAATATCGCTTTGGTACAATCCTTCTGTAACGGAAGCAGGACAGCCGCCGGCAGACTGGGCAGGATTTACTGCAATCAGGAATGAACTCGGCATTGAGCTAAAACTTACTCCGCTCCCTCCGTCAAACGCAGACAGAATAAAAATGATTGCAGACGCGTCATCATCAAATTCTCTGCCTGACATGTGTGTTGTAAGCCGCGACTCGCTTATCACGTTAATCCATAAGCAGCAGCTTGCCCCGGTTGATGACCTGTACAAACTGATGCCGAACCGCAGCGCAAAAATGTACAACGATGCTTCGCGCCGCATTGCCACATTCAACGGCGAATGCTACGGCTTCTCTTCTCAGAACGGTGCGCCGGAAAAAAATGAAGGCGTACTCATCCGCAAAGACTGGCTCGACAAACTTGAGCTGCCCGTTCCCAAAACGATGGATGATTATCTGAACGTGATGCGCGCATTCACTTTTAAGGATCCTGACGGAAACGGAAAGGACGACACATTCGGATTCGGCGCATTCATCGAAACAAACGCAACAAGCGAGGGGCTTGGAAAAAGATTCGATCCGATTTTCGGCGCATTCGGTGTGGCAGGGACATGGAATCTGTCCCACGAAAATCCGGGACTTAATATTCACAATCCCAAATATTATGATGCGCTTACTGTTGTCCGCCAGATACAGAGCGAAGGTTTGATTGACCCCAACTGGATCGTATATAAAAAGGACGATTTCCGTGACGCTTGGAAACAGGGACGGTTCGGCATTATGCGCGAGCAGAACGCTGCGTATGCTGCAGAAGCAAACTATGCGCCTTTCGACAAAAACTTCCCGAACGGTTCATGGATTATCGCTGACCCGCCGGTAGGCCCCGCAGGACTGAGTTCAGTCGGTGTCTACGCAACGCCTTATACAACTCTTGTTATTTCAAAGAGAGCTGCTGACGAAGGAAAGGCTCAGCTGATTGCAAAGCTGCTTGAATGGATGAGCAGCGAC
>LAHS01003469.1_pt1 | contig 28713 bp, 22 predicted proteins | sample 329651 | NCBI WGS metagenome assembly LAHS01 (sample SAMN03275699, study PRJNA271635) | activated sludge metagenome | isolation source: sample C-1 Sludge from hydrolytic chamber (first chamber) of Anaerobic... | reverse complement strand
GGAGCCTCCGTACGGTCAGTCAGCCAAAACGTGACTAACTATCGTACCGCAGGTCGGCCGTGCTGCCCAACCGGACGGCGTTGTAAAAGGTGACAGGTACCTTTTGCAGCACGTACAATGGACTGCGGAGGTGCGGCATGGCACTCGTGAGGACACAGGCACTCGTGGTCGCGTTCGACTCGACGACCGCCGCGCTTGCGGCCGAACGCGAGCTGGGCGCTCGCGGTCTCCCCGGGCGGATCATCCCGCTTCCGCGTGAGATTTCAGCGGGATGCGGGCTCTCGTGGAAGACCCTCCCGAGCGCCCGCGAGCTTGTCATTGCCGCGCTGGATGAGGCAGAAATTCCCTGGGCTGGTGCGTACGAGCTCACGATCTAGAAGGCGGACATGATCTATCTCGACAACGCGGCAACCACCCTTAACAAGCCCGAGCGTGTCATCGAGGCCGTGACTGCCGCCCTCGGCTCGATGGGCAACGCCTCTCGTGGCGCGCATGAGGGGTCGCTCGCGGCCTCTCGCGTCGTCTTCGAGGCTCGCGAGAAGGTCGCCCGTCTCCTCGGCTGCGGACGCGCCGATCACGTGGCCTTCACCTGCAACGCCACGGAGGCCCTGAACATCGCGATGGCGGGCACCATCAATGAGGGCGACCACGTGATCACGACCGACCTCGAGCACAACTCGGTGCTTCGTCCGCTCTATCGTCTCGAGGCGGAGCGGGGCGTCTCGCTGGGCTTCGTCCGCGCGGACGAGCACGGTCGACCCGTCTATGACGACTTCGAGCGCCTGCTCGAGCCGAAGACGCGAGCCGTCGTGTGCACCCACGCGTCGAACGTCACGGGCGATGTCGTTGACCTGCGGCGCGTTTCCGCGTTCGCCCACGAGCACGGCGTGCTTCTCATCGTGGACGCCTCGCAGTCGGCCGGATGCGTGCCACTCGACATGACCGCTCTCGGCATCGACGTCCTCTGCTTCACCGGTCACAAGGGACTCTACGGCCCGCAGGGGACCGGCGGCATCTGCGTGCGCGAGGGCATCGACGTCCGCCCCTGGAAGGTCGGCGGAACGGGCGTGAGCTCCTTCTCGCACGAGCAGCCGGAGGCCTATCCCACGCGTCTCGAGGCGGGAACGCTCAACGGCCACGGCATCGCTGGTCTCTCCGCGGCGCTCGACTTCGTCGCGGAGACGGGCATCGAGACGATTGCGGCGCATGAGGCCGCGCTTGCGAGCCGGTTCGTGGAACAGGTCGCGGCGGTTGATGGCGTGACGGTCTACGGTGACGCCCTCGTGCCCGACCATGGCTGTCGTACGGCGACAGTCAGCATCAACGTCCGAGACTACGACTCCTCCGCGGTGTCGGACGCGCTCTCCCAGACCTACGACATCGCGACTCGACCAGGTGCCCACTGCGCTCCGCGCATGCACGAGAGCATGGGCACGACGGACCGCGGCACGGTGCGCTTCTCGTTCGGATGGTTCAACACTGCCGGGGACGCTGACGAGGCGGCGGTGGCTGTCCGCGAGATCGCGAGCTAACCCTTCGACGCCTGTGCGCCGACGAGAAGGAAGTTGATCGCGCGCATGCAGGTGGCGGTGTTCTCGCTGATGCTCTCGGGCGTGACGGGCTTTTCGCAGGCCTCCTCGAGGAGCTGCCTTAGGTAGCATACCGCGAGGTCCACGTTGAGACGTCTCTCCTCCTCGTTGAGCCCGAGGTCGGACGCGTAGGGGGCGAGCTCCTTGAGGGCGCGGCGGCGGAGGTCGCCCGTGAGCAGGAGCGAGCAGGCCGAGCCGGGCGCGGTGTCCAGCTCCATCGGGTAGATTGAGTAGTACTCCTTGACGATGTCGTCGAGGCAGGAAGCGTGCTCGCTGAAGAAGAGGTGCTTGAAGACCTGAGGCCTTCTGAAGGCGTGCTTGCAGAAGACCTCCCATGCGCGGAGGTAGACCTCGCGGTGGTCGGTCGCGTTCTCGATGACTGGTCCGAGCTCGTTCGCATACTGCTCGAGGTAGGTGACGCACGCCATGAGCGTGAGCTCGCTCACGTCCGAGAAGTACAGGTAGAGCGTCGCACTGCTATAGCCCGCCGCAGAGGAGACGCGGCGGATGGATACTCCCTCGATGCCCTGCTCGTCGATGATGGTCTGCGCGGCCTGGATGAAGGTCGCGACGATGGTCTTCCGCTCCTTCTCGGAGTACTTGGTGCGGCCCACGGTATGCTCCTTCCGATTGCTGAACCGTGATAATACTATCGCGTTCAGAGATGTCTCTACCTCGGGAGTCAGTCTCCATCGTCTAGTCGCACGCCTCGGAGATGCGTCGGCGAAGCTCGTCGATGCCGAGGCCGCTTTCGGACGAGGTGATGACCATGCGCTCCGCGTCGATGCCGAACTGCCGTGCGAGCGAGGCCGCCTGCCGCGCCTGCATGCTCCGCGAGAGCTTGTCGGCCTTGGTGAGCGCGACCACGAACGGCAGCCCCTCGTCAGCGAGGTAGGTGAGCATCTGCACGTCGAGCGCCTGGGCGTCGTGGCGGATGTCGACGAGCGCCACGACCAGGTTGAAGCTGCGGTCCTGGCTGAAGTAGCTGGAGATGAGGTCCGCCCATCGCTGCCTCTCGGTGGCGGAGACCTTGGCGAAGCCATAGCCGGGCAGATCCACGAAGCGGATGCCGTCGCAGGAGAAGAAGTTGATGTTCGCCGTCTTGCCCGGCGTGGAGGAGACCTTGGCGAGTGACTTGCGGTTGAGGAGGCTGTTGAGCAGCGATGACTTGCCCACGTTCGAGCGACCGACGAACGAGACCTCGGGCGTGGTCGGCGCGGGCAGGCTCTCGATGGTGCCGAACGACGCCTCGAAGTGCGCCGTGCTGAAGTTGATGGCCATGGGACCTCCGGTGGGCGTCGGTTTGGATTCCAGGGAGGATGACCGTCGTGGCTCCTTGGCCTCCTCGTCCGGGACACAGTCACTAGGATAGCTGACGTGTGACGAGACCACGAAATCCGCGTGACGCGAGCCGTGTCCGCGGCTGTCGGATAGGTGTGCTCTCGGCATCGTCGCAGTCGGTCGGCGGCGGTTGTGCGATGCTACCAAGCAGAAAAGCGAAACGAACAGCTGGGAATCCTCATATGTCTCTCGACTTCAAGCGCCGCCTCCCCATCCCCAAGGAGATTCGCGAGGCCATGCCCGTGCCCGCCGACCTCGCCGCTACCAAGCCCGCCTTCGACGCGGAGGTCGCGGCGATCATCAGGGGGGAGAGCGACAAGCACCTCGTCGTCATCGGCCCCTGCTCCGCCGACCGTGAGGACGCCGTCCTCGAGTACGTGAGCCGTCTCGCGCGGCTGCAGGAGCGCGTCTCCGACAAGCTCCTCATCATTCCGCGCGTCTACACCAACAAGCCGCGCACCAAGGGCACGGGCTACAAGGGCCTTCTCCACAACCCCGACCCCGAGGGCGGCTCCGACCTGCTCGAGGGCGTGAAGGCCATCCGTCGCATGCATCTGCGCGTGGCCGAGACCTCGGGCATGTTCACCGCCGACGAGATGCTCTACCCGGCCAACTACCAGTACCTCATCGACCTTCTCGCCTACGTGGCGGTGGGCGCGCGCTCGGTGGAGAACCAGGAGCACCGGCAGGTCGCGAGCGGCATCCCCGCACCCGTGGGCATGAAGAACCCCACCGGCGGCTCCACGGCCGTGATGCTCAACTCCATCCTCGCAGCCCAGGCGGAGCAGGACTTCATCTTCCGCAACTGGGAGGTCTCGAGCACGGGCAACCCGCTCGCCCATGCGGTGCTTCGCGGCTACATCGGCCTCGACGGGGTCAACTATCCCAACTACCACTACGAGTACCTCGAGCGTCTCGCCGCCGCCTACACGCCCGACACGTACGAGAACCCCGCGGTGCTCATCGACTGCAACCACGACAACTCGGGCAAGCGACCGCTCGAGCAGATGCGCATCTGCAACGAGGTGCTCGACACCGTGTGTCGGTCGAAGGACATCGCACGGCTGTTCAAGGGCTTCATGATCGAGTCGTACCTCGTGGAGGGCAGCCAGCCCGTCGACGGCGGCACGTTTGGCAAGTCGATCACCGACCCGTGCCTGGGCTGGTCCGACACCGAGCGCCTCGTCCTCGCCATGGCCGACCGGCTCTGACGCACCACCTGGAAAAGGGGACAGGTTACTTTTCCAGGTAATTCGAGAACCTATACCCTGGAAACGAATCCTGTCCCGTTCCAGCACGGGGGAACCATGTCTGACGAAACAGTCTCGCTCGGCCAGCTCATACCCTGGCCCGACTCCGACAGCTATCCCAACATCCCGGCGGAGGACGCCCTCGAGCTCTTCCTCGGCTGGGCCGAGTCACGCGGCCTCGAGCTCTGGCCGCACCAGGAGGAGGCGCTCCTCAGTCTGGCGGCCGACGACCACGTGATCCTCGGGACGCCCACGGGCTCGGGCAAGAGCCTGGTCGCCCTCGGCATGCTCTTCATCGCCAACTGCACCAACCGCCGCGCCTACTACACGGCGCCGATCAAGGCGCTGGTCAGCGAGAAGTTCTTCAACCTCGTGGACCTTCTCGGCAAGGACAACGTCGGCATGATCACGGGAGACGCCTCCATCAACGCCAGCGCGCCCGTCATCTGCTGCACGGCGGAGATTCTCGCCAACCAGGCGTTGCGCGAGGGCGAGAAGACCGACGTGGGCTGCGTGGCCATGGACGAGTTCCACTTCTACGCCGACCCGGACCGCGGCTGGGCGTGGCAGGTTCCTCTGCTCACCCTCCCGCACGTGCAGTTCCTTCTCATGAGCGCGACGCTCGGCGACGTGACCGACATCGCCGCCTCGCTCGAGGAGCACACCGATCGAAGCGTCGACGTCATCGCCGACGCACCACGACCGGTGCCTCTCGCCTACGAGTTCGTCGACACCGCGCTCGAGGGCACGGTCGAGCTCGCCCTGCGCGACGGCGACGCCCCGCTCTACATCGTCCACTTCACGCAGGACGGCGCGCTGAACTCGGCGCAGGCGCTCGCGAGCTACGGCGTGTCCACCCGCGAGCAGCGCGACGCCATCAAGGACGCCGTCAGGGGGACGCGCTTCTCGACGAGTTTCGGCAAGGCGCTCCAGCGGCTCCTTCTTGCGGGCGTCGGCGTCCACCATGCGGGCATGCTCCCGCGCTACCGGTTGCTCGTCGAGAAGCTCGCGCAGCAGGGGCTCCTGCCCGTCATCTGCGGCACGGACACGCTGGGCGTGGGCATCAACGTGCCCATCCACACGGTGGTGCTCACCGCCCTCGCGAAGTACGACGGTCACCGGATGCGCCGTCTCAACGCCCGCGAGTTCCACCAGATCGTCGGCCGTGCCGGACGGTCCGGCTTCGACACCGAGGGGCGCGTCATCGCCGAGGCGACCGAGTATGACATCGAGAACGCACGCGCTCTCCTCAAGGCGGGCGGCGACCCCAAGAAGCAGCGCAAGGTCAAGAAGTCAAAGCCGCCCGAGGGCTTCGTGGGATGGAACGCCCAGACCTTCGAGCGCCTGCAGGCCGCGGTGCCGGAGAAGCTCCGTCCGCGCCTCCGCGTGACCAACTCGATGGTCCTCGCCGAGGTCGAGCAGGGCGGCGACGCGGCCGCGCGCATGCACCGCCTCATCGACGACTCCGCGCAGACGGACGAGGAGAAGGTCGCGCTCTCGCAGCGCGCCGACGAGGTCTTCGCCACGCTCATGGACGCGGGGGTCGTGACCCGCGATGAGCATGAGGACGGGACGGCGGGCTACTTCACGACAGTCGACCTCCCCGACGACTTCGCGCTCGACCAGCCCCTCTCGCCGTTCCTCATCGCCGCGCTCGAGCTTCTCGACCCCGAGTCCGATACCTACGCGCTTGACGTCATCAGCATGGCCGAGGCCACGATCGAGGACCCCTGGCAGATCCTGCGCGCGCAGGAGAAGGAGGCTCGCGGCCGTGCCATCGCCGAGATGAAGGCCGACGGCATCGAGTACGACGAGCGCATGGAGCGCGTGCAGGAGGTCACCTACCCCAAGCCGCTCGAGGAGCTACTGGACGCCGCCTTCGCCGAGTACTGCGCCAAGGTCCCCTGGGCGAGCGACTACGCGCTCAGTCCCAAGAGCGTGCTGCGCGACATGGTCGAGACGGCGTCCGACTTCAAGACCTACATTCAGCGCTACAACATCGCGCGGTCCGAGGGCACGCTCCTGCGCTATCTCTCCGAGGCCTACCGCGCGCTCGACAGGACCGTTCCGCTCGACAAGCGCGACGAGCGTCTCGACGACATCATCTCGTGGCTCGGGCTCGTGGTGAGGAGCGTCGACTCCAGCCTCGTGGACGAGTGGGCGAGTGCGGGCGAAGTCGAGGACGTCGCGGCGCCCGTGGCCGCGGACGAGGTCGTGCGCGACCGTCGCGGCACGACGCTGCTGGTGAGAAACGCGCTCTTCTCGCGCGTTCGTCTCGCCGCGCTGGGACGCACCGACCAGCTGGGCGCCCTCGACGCCGACTGGGGGTATCGCGAGGTCATCTGGAAGCAGGAGCTCGAGCGCTTCCACGAGGAGCACGAGGTCATTCTCATCGATGCTGACGCCCGCAGCGCCGCGTACCTCTCAATCGACGAGAAGGACGAGAAGACGGCGCACGTCTGGCACGTGCACCAGATCTTCCGCGACTCCGACGACGACCGTGACTTCGGCATCTGGGGAGACGTGGACCTCGACGCGACGCAGGAGGAGGGCTCGGTCGTCTTCTCCCACTACCGCGTCGGCTTCATCGACGACCTGGAATAGGGGACAGGTTCATATTCCATGTTTTTGCGGGAACGGTGAATGGCGCATTCAATCGCACCTCTTCCCACCCCGGTCAGGCGCTCGATTTGCCTGACGGACAGGCCAACCTCATACAGGCGTGCGAGACGAGTGTCCCTTGTCGCCCGGTCGAGAGCCTTGACACATGAGAGGTCGAGCCCACCAAGCACCTGCCGAGAGACGTCGGCCATCTCGCCGTCCGGGATGCGACGTCCGCCCTCGAAGCGATAGCATGCCTGGTCCATGTCTCGGCTGAACCTGACGAACTCCTCCATGCCGCCGAGAAGGTCGAGCACAAGCGCGGTGTCCGTGATTCCCCGCCTGCCGAGATACTCCGCGTAGCTGCTCCAACGGAAGTCAAGCGACGAGGCGAGACCTCCCCTGAGGGGATTCTGATGGATGTAGCGCACGGCGGCGAGAAGGTCGTCCTCATCCTCGATCGGTCTGCTGTAGAACCTCTCCTGGAAGAGATGGCCGACATGCATGGTCCGCGCGTTGTAGCGGGCGGCATATCCTCCGAGGACTCGCTGCATCGTCGTGCTGAGTGCGTCGACCTCGTCTCGTACGAGGAGATGCACGTGATTGTCCATGAGACACCACGCGATCGTGGACATTCCACCATCGTGTGACGCGGATGCGTAGACGTCGAGAAAACGAATGCGATCGGCGTCGTCTTCGAAGATGATCTGCCTGCCGTTTCCACGGCACACGACGTGATACAGACCTGACTCCGAAAGCTCTCTTGGAATTCGAACCATAGCGACCCCCTTTGTCCTGACGCGGGCGGGGGCATGCCTCTTGGGGGGAAGGATAGCGCATGTCATGCGGGTGACCGGAAAAAAGTCGCGCGTGAGCCGTTCGGGTTTTTGACGGGCCGTTCGCCGATTCGACTGAAACCGGGACCTGGAAAAGCAACCTGTCCCCTTTTCCAAAACCGGGACCTGGAAAAGCAACCTGTCCCCTTTTCCAGGTCGAGCCCCCTGGAAGCATGGTCGACCAGGGGGCTCAAGAGGAGAGGGGAGGGCGTGTTGTCGTGCGTCGCGCTACGCGAAGGGGTTCTCCGTGGGATAGGGGAGGCTCGCGGGCTGGTTGTAGGCGATGTCGGCGATGCCGAGGTAGCGGAAGACGTCGAAGAGCGCCTTGCCGCAGTGGTTGAAGGCGACGGCGCCGTGGTGCGGGTAGCGCCTCTCGACGAGCACGTGACGATAGAAGCGGCCCATCTCCGGGATGGCGAAGACGCCGATGCCGCCGAAGGAGCCCGTCGGCACGTCGAGGATCTCGCCCTCGGCGATGTAGCTCCTGAGCGTGCCCTCGGAGTCGCACTGGAGGCGGAAGAAGGTGATCTGCGAGGCGGCGATGTCACCCTCGAGCGTGCCGCGGGTGAAGTCGGGGTCGGAGCCGGCCGGCTCGAGCAGACGGTGCTGGATGAGCTGGTACCTCACGGCGCGGTCGCCGCACATCTTGCAGCTCGGCGTGTTGCCGCAGTGGAAGCCCATGAACGTGTCGGTGAGCTTGTAGTCCGTGGTGCCCGCGATCCTCTCGTCGAAGAGCGAGGCGGGCACGGAGTTGTTGATGTCGAGCAGCGTGACCGTGTCGTCCGACGCGCACATGCCGACGTACTCGGACAGGGCGCCGTAGATGTCGACCTCGCAGGCCACGGGGATGCCGCGGGTCACCAGGCGGGAGTTGACGAAGCAGGGCTCGAAGCCGAACTCCGTCGGGAAGGCCGGCCAGCACTTGTCGGCGAAGGCGACGTACTTCTTGGCGCCCTTGTGGGCCTCCGCCCAGTCGAGCAGCGTGAGCTCGAACTGCGCCATGCGGGGCAGGAGGTCGGCGTAGTACCTGCCCTCGCCCATCTCGGCGGCCATGTCGGCCGCGACGCCGGCGATCCGCTCGTCGCCCTCGTGCTCGCGATACGAGACGAGGAGGTCGAGCTCGGAGTTCTCCTCGACCTCGACGCCGAGCTCGTAGAGGCCCCTGATCGGCGCGTTGCAGGCGAAGAAGTCCTGCGGGCGCGGCCCGAAGGTGATGATCTTGAGGCCGGCGAGGCCGATGACGGTGCGCGCCACGGGCACGAAGTCGGCCATCATCCGCGCGATGTCTGCCGCGGTGCCCACGGGGTAGGCCGGGATGTGGCCCCTGAGGTGGCGCATCCCGAGGTTGTACGAGCAGTTGAGCATGCCGCAGTAGGCGTCGCCGCGGCCGTTGACGAGGTCGCCGTCGCCCTCGGCTGCCGAGACGAACATGACGGGCCCGTCGAAGCTCTTGGCGACGAGCGTCTCGGGGGTCTCGGGGCCGAAGTTGCCGAGGAACACGGTGAGGGCGTTGCAGCCGGCCTTCTCGGCCTCGTCGACGGCGGCGAGCATGTCCTGCTCGTTCTCGACCGCCTTGGAGACCTCGACCACGTCGAGGCCCCTCTCGTGGCAGGCCGCCACGATCGCGGCGCGGCGGCGCTCGGAGAGCGCGATCGGGAAGCAGTCGCGGCTCACCGCGACGATGCCGAGCTTGACGTCGGGGACGTTCTTGGATGCGAGCATGTGGTTTCCTCTCTCTCGAAGACCTGGAAAAGGTACCCGTGACCTCTTCCAGGCGTTACTCCTGGCTTTCGATGCGGACGTTCTCGCCGACGAGGCCGACGTGCGCCCCGGCGGCGGCCTCGCTGCTCTCGGGATGCGCGAGCAGCCACTTGTTGCTCGCCCAGAGGAGCGCCGAGTCGCCTCCCGCGGCGGGCAGGCCGGGCGCGGGTCCGTTCGTGCCCTCCGGCAGCGCGACGAGCACCTGGAAGCCGGCGTCGCCCGCCTGGCACGGCGCGTAGTGGAGCGTGGTGGCGAAGACCTCGACGAGCGTGCCCGCGGGCACGCGGAACGCCCTGACCGTGCTCGTGTCGAGAAGCCCGTCGCGGACGTCGGCCTGGCGGGCGAGGAGGAGCACGAAGTCGCCGACTCCGAGGTTGAACTCGCTCGAGCGGTGGTACTCGAGGCAGTTGAGCGTGAGGTTGTGGCCGTTGCACCAGCCGAACTGCACGGGCGAGCCGCCGAAGAGCAGGGGCGCGAGCGCGGACGCTTCGGGAAGGCCCTGGAGCGCCGGCTCCTCGGCCACGTAGTCTGTCGCCTCGGGGACGGGCGTCCCGTGCGCGAGCGCCTCGACGATGGCGCCCGTGAGCGCCGGGTCGACGTCGTCGAACACGCGGCCGTACTCCGCGAACTCGGGGTCTCGAACGGAAAGGACCTTCATCGCCGGCCTCCCATGGCCTGGAACGGTTCCCTGAGCGCCGGATAGAGCGAGCGCCAGATGCGATAGCGCCCGTCGTACGCCTCGACGGCGGACGGTTCGGGCGAGACGCGCCTGCTCACGCGGACGAGCCTCTCGCAGGCGTCTGCGACGGACGGATATTCGCCGCAGGCCACGGCCGCGAGGATCGCGCCTCCGTAACCCGGTCCCTGCTCGGTCTCGGGCAGCTCGAGCGTCGCGTCGAGGACGCTCGCCATCATCCGCAGCCAGAGCGCGCTCCTGGCGCCGCCGCCGCACACCCTGCTCGCCTCGACGGTGGTGCCGAGCGAGCGGGCGATCTCGACCGAGTCGCGGATGGCGAAGGCCACGCCCTCGAGCACGGCGCGGGTCATGTCCCGGCGGGCGCTGTCCATGCGGAGGCCGACGAAGGCGCCGCGTGCCAGGGGGTCGTTGTGGGGGCTGCGCTCTCCCATGAGGTAGGGGAGGAAGTACGGCTGGTCGGGCGAGACGAGCGACGGGTCGATGCCGACCTGCTCGCCCGCGAGGTCCTCGGTGCCGAGGACGTCCTTCGCCCACCAGGAGTTGCAGCTCGCCGCCGAGAGGACGCAGCCCATCACGTGCCAGCCGCCGTCCGCGTGGCAGAACGAGTGGATCCTGTCGCCGACCCCCGCGGGGAAGGAGCGCGTGGGGACGAGGACGGTGCCCGACGTGCCGAGGCTGATGTTGCAGGAGCCCTCGCCCACGACGCCGCAGCCCACGGCCGCCGCCGCGTTGTCGCCCGCGCCGGCGCAGACCACGACGTCCGCGGGGAGGCCGAGCCTCTCGGCGACCTCGGGAAGGAGCGTGCCGACGGGCTCGTAGCTCTCGTGGACGGCGGGGAGCATGTCCTCGGTGAGCCCGCAGACGTCGAGCATCTCCCCGCTCCAGGTTCGGCCGGCGACGTCGAGCAGCAGCATGCCCGACGCGTCGGAGGGGTCGGTCGTGAGGTTGCCCGTGAGGCGGTAGTTCACGAAGTCCTTGGGGAGCATGACGTGGGCGACCCGCGAGAGGAGCTCGGGCTCGTTCTCGCGCATCCAGAGGATCTTGGGCGCGGTGAACCCGGCGAAGGCGACGTTTCCCGTCATCTCGAGCATGCGGGGGACGCCTATCGTCTCGTTGAGGTACGCGACCTCCCTGGTGGACCGCCCGTCGTTCCAGAGGATGGCGGGGCGGACCACCCCGTCGCTCCCGTCGAGCGTGACGAGGCCGTGCATCTGCCCGCCGCAGCCTATGCCGCGCACCTGGCTCGCGTCGCGGCCGTCGAGGAGCTCGGGGATGCCCTCGAGCACGGCCCCCCACCAGTCCTCGGGGTCCTGCTGGCTCCAGCCCGGGCGGGGGAACTCGACGGGGTAGGGCCTGCTCGTGATGTTGGCGATCCCGCCCGCCTCGTCCATGAGGAGGAACTTCGTTGCTGACGTGCCAAGGTCAACGCCGATGAAGTACATGCACCCTCCTTACTTAAACGATTAACTTAGCGCGTATTCTACTCGCTTGCGAGGGAGGAAAGCGTGAGATTAAACGATTTCTTTGTGTGCGGTCTGGAAAAGGGGACAGGTTGCTTTTCCAGGTTTCTCTTTCCGACGAATCGGCAAGAGGTGGTCTTCTTCTGGTGGAGTCAGTATTGCTCCGAAGCCAGAAGAGCAGGTCCCGACGAGGAGATCTGAAGCTTCCATCCGCTGGCGATTGACGACCGTCCGGCGAAGTCCCGGAAAGTAGGACCTGGAAAAGCAACCTGTCCCCTTTTCCAGGTCAGACGCTGCCGCCGAGGTATTCGGCTATCGCGGCCATCGCCTGCTTGCGCTTCGGGCGGCTGAAGAAGAGCTTGTCGCCGTTCGACATCACCACGTCGTTGGCGTTGACCTCGCGGATGTGACTCATATTCGCGAGGTAGCTCTGCGAGATGACGACGAAGGGGCTGCCCTCGAGCTCCTTCTCCACCTTCGAGAGGCTGCCGCGCATCTGCGCGTCTCTCCCCGAGGCCACGTGAAAGGTCAGCAGGTGGTTGGAGACCTCGACATAGACGAGGTCGGACGCCGGAATCACGCGGATGCCCCCGCTGACGGAGACGCGCAGGTTCGTCTCGCTCGACTTCCTGAGGGACCTGATGACGCGGTCCATGCGAATGGAGAGCCCGTAGTAGGTGAGCGGCTTGACCACGAAGTCGAACGTCTGCACCTCGTAGCCGCGCAGGGCGTACTGGGCGAGGTTGGTGAGGAAGATGAGCGGAGTCGTCTCGTCATAGGTGCGCAGGAGTGATGCCATGTCGAGCCCGCTCATCCCCGGCAGGTCGATGTCCATGAAGATGAGGTCGCAGGCAGTGCGCCCCTGGACGAACTCCTCTGCGGAACGCATCCAGACGAGCTGCAGGTCAACGTCATGCTCACGCCCGTACCGCTCGAGCTGGCCGCGAAGCGTCGCCTCCTCCGAGGCGTCATCCTCTATAGAGACGATTCGGTACATTCGCGTCACCTACGCTCCCTTGGGGATGGGAACGATGGCGTTGAGCTGGAACACGTCGCCCTGCGTGGTCGTGGCGAGCGTCCCGTGGTAGCTCTCGACCGTGGCGGTCATCGAACGCATGCCGAAGCCATGGGCGGAGGTGTCGGCCTTGTGCGTCTGGGGTACTCCGTTCACGAAGTCGATGGTCCCCTGGAAGTAGTTCTCTAGGTGGATGACGGCTGACCCCGCAAGGGATCGGACGCTCAGGTTGATGAGGCGCTTCTCGTCGCAGGGATTGTCCTCGACTGCCTCGATAGCATTGTCGAGCGCGTTGCCGAAGAACGAGTAGAGGTCGACCGGAGAGATAAACCCTAGGGTGGAGCCATCAACGATGCAGGTGAGCCTGATGCCTTTGCTCTCGCAGAGGAAACTCTTCTCGGTGAGGATGACGTCGAGCGTGGCATTGCCAGTCTTGATCGTCGAGTCGTAGATGTCCACCTCGTGCGCCATGTCGTGGAGGAAGCTCTCGCCCGCGATGCCGTTCTCGCTGCCGAGGGCGCGAATCTGGTGCCTGATGTCATGGCATTTGACGTTGATGGCGTCGATGGTGTCCTTTGAGACCTGCAGCTGGCGAGCCTCGTCCGCGCGGATGCGCTCCATCGTCGCCATGTCGAGCCTGAGCTGGTTGTTGTAGAGCAGCTCGTAGGCGGCAAAGAGGATGAACATGCCGGTGGTGAGGTTGATCAGGTACTCCACAGCGACGAAGGACCGAGGCGCGCCGTATCCAGCGATTCTGTCGGTGAGCATGTTCGCGATGATGCTGACGACGATGACCAGACACACGATGACGAGAACCGAGTGATTCTTGACTTCGATTTCCGAGGTGAACCTGACGGAGTGCGAGACGGCGAACCAGCAGACGAGAAGGACGGTTGCCGAGAAGATGAGCATCTCGAAAGACCAGAATGGTGCGAGGTCGACGCCCAGCGCCTCCATCGCGAGAGGATTCACGACATTGGGGAGGGTGTGCATGACGTTTTGAACGGCATATGCAGCTGCGCCACAGAAGAGCGCTGTCCATCTCGAGCACCTGAAGATGAAGAGTATGCCCAGGACCAGGAAGCCGAGAAGCCCACTGAACGCGAGTACCGTCACGAGCGAGTCGATTGGCGAGGAAAGCGAGGAGGACAGAATAACAAGCGGCCGGACCCAGATGAGGTCGAGCGAGTTGAAGGCGACGATGGCCACGAAGAGGCGAACGATGAAGTGGTCGCGTCTCTCGAGGAGGCGCGTGAAGAGCATCGCAGCAAGGGTGAGCTGCATGGTGATGACAAATAATGGCGGACCACCCGCATGAGGCATTTCAGCGACCCCCCCTGGTTTGCTGATGCCATCCATCATAGCAGCGGGCCCGAAAGGAATGCAGACCGCTGAAAGCGCTCGCTGACAGAATTCGTCACCGAAGCCGACAGAAGAGGGCGTCCCCCTTTCGCGTGCGTCCGGGCGGAACTACCTTCCGACTAGATGAGGCTGGCGCAGGTCCAGCACGAAGAGGGGGAAAGGACCACCATGAAGAACATCTCGCGTAGAAACTTCGTTGAGGGTGCTGCAGCAGCAAGTGCGCTCGCGGCGCTCGCCGGCTGCTCTGCCACCGGGGGTGCGGGTACCGCCAGCTCGAGTGCCGCCACGGCACCATCAGCCGACAAGTACCCCATCGATCCCGATGGTGACGACGTCAAGGCGCTATGGACGTCCGAGGAGGTACGTGACGGTTGGACCAAGGTCACCAACCCGGACGGAGGGGCGACCCTCGGCGTCATGGACACCGCGCGCATCATCCAGGTGGACGGGCTCGCCTTCCGCGACATGAACGGCGACGGAAAGCTCGAGCTGTGGGAGGACTGGCGTCAGACCTCCGACGACCGCGCGGCGGCACTTGCCGCAACGCTCACGGCCGAGCAGTGCATCCAGCTCATGTGGCACGGCGGCGTGCAGAGCGCTCCCGACGTCCCTGGTTCGAAGACAGACCCCAACGACATGGGGCTTCTCGACAAGGGTTCGTGCGCAGGCGTTTCTCGCCTGAGCGCCAACGGCGACTCCTACGCGTCCGCCATTTCGTGGATCAACCAGGTCCAGCAGAAGTGCGAGGAGCGCGAGAACGGCATCCCGTACATCTGCTCCGCCGACCCCTATGCTACGCTCGGCATTCCCTCGACGGTCGGTCTCGCTCCCGCCATGGACAAGGACCTCTGGCGCAAGGCGGGCATGTGGATCTCTCGCGCATGGCGCTCGGTGGGCGTCCGCTGCGAGCTCGGTCCCCAGATCGACCTCTACTCCAGCCCCACGGTCGCCCGTCTCAACGGCGCAGAGACCGAAGACCCCGCGCTCGTCCGCGACTTCGTGAAGTCCTTCGGTGCTGGCATGCAGTCCACTTGGGGCGACGATGACGCCTCTGATGACAAGGGCTGGGGCGACGAGTCGATTGCCATCATGCTCAAGCACTACGTCGGCGCGGGAGCCATCGAGGGCGGGCGCAACGACCACGGTGACGCCGGCAAATACGACGTCTTCCCCGGTGACAACTACAAGGCCCATCTCGTCGGCTTCATGGACGGCGGCATGAACCTCGACTCCAAGACCGGGCAGATGTCGGCCATCATGCCCAACTACGGCATCGCCTACTCCGAGGACAAGGAGTACGGCGAGCTCATGGGTGGCGGCTTCAACAAGAAGCAGATCTCAATCCTGCGCAACGCCGGCTGGGACGGCATGATCACCACCGACTGGGGCATCATCGAGTCGGGCCGCGGTACCGAGGACCTCGACGAGCAGCAGCGCTATCGCCTGATGATCGATGCGACCGTCGACCAGTACGGCGGCGGGTGCGAACCCACCGAGGTCGGAGATCCCGTTTACGAGCAGATGGTGAGCGACATGGGCAAGGATGACGCGCTTGCCCGCGTCCAGGACTCGGCGCGTCGCATCTTCAAGCTCATGGCGAACGTGGAGCTCTTCGACCAGCCCTACTCGGACCGTACCGTCGCCTCCGGCGTCTTCGGATCGGATGCCGCTGCCGCCTTCGCGGACGAATGCAACGACAGGTGCGTCATCATGCTCAAGAACGTTGGGGGCATCATCTCCTCCAAGGGCATCGGCGACAAGGCCAAGGTCTATATCCCTCAGCTCTTCACCGCGGGGTCCTCGAGCTTCTTCGGCACCACGCCGGCAAGCATCGCCCCGTGCTTTGACACGGACGTCGCAGGCCAGTACTTCGACGTCGTGACCGACACCGTCGGTGACCCCTCGGGTGCCCCCGCCGAGGGCGAGACCGATAACCAGTACCAGGAGACCGACCTCACCCGAGCCACGGCAGCGGACCTTGCCAGCGTGAAGTACGCCATCATCAAGATCAAGAACCCCCAGGACGCCTATGACGGCGTCACCGGAGGCGCCTCGATGTTCGGGGGAGACTCGGGAGAGCCCGTCGTCTATCACCCGATCTCGCTGCAGTATCGCCCCTACACCGCCGATGGGCCCAATGTGCGCAAGGTCTCGATCGCGGGCGACATCCTCGCCGACGGGACCAAGGAGAACCGCTCGTACTATGGCCAGTCCACCTACGCCACCAATGAGTCGCAGCTCGACCTCGTGATCGACACCAAGAAGAACCTCCCCGCCGACGCCAAGCTCATCCTCATCGTCGACGCCGACCATCCCATGGTCTTCTCCGAGATCGAGCAGTACGCCGATGTCATCCTCATGAGCTGGGCGGGCGATGCAGGCCCCAGCGGCTCGGGCTTCAATGTCCCGGACACCTCGTTCGCGCGCATACTCACCGGCAAGACCGAGCCTACCGGCCTGCTTCAGTTCCAGATGCCCATCGACATGGACACCGTCGAGGCTCAGAAGGAGGACGTGCCGCGTGACATGGAGTGCTACACGGATTCCGAGGGCAATGCCTACGACTTCGCGTTCGGTCTCAACTGGGACGGCGTCATCGATGACGAGCGCACGAAGACCTACAAGGTCGATCCGCTCAAGCAGCCCGAGGCTGAGGTCAACCCCAGCGCGTAGGTGACCTTGTCTGCGCTCGGGGCTACCCCTTCCTCCCCGCCGAGCGCATGCGGGCCCCGTCCTCTCCCAAGGGCGGGGCCCGCTCATGGAAAAGGGGACAGGTTGCTTTTCCAGGTTTCACTTTCCGACGAATCGACAAGCGGTAACTATTTGCCGATGGAGCCAACGTCCCTTACCAGACAAGGAACGTTGGCTCCATTGACTATTTCTGTGTCTCTACGCGCCGGCAACCAGCGGCCGTCCGCCGATATCCCGGAAAGGAGGACCTGGAAAAGCAACCTGTCCCCTTTTTCAGGTTAGAGGCGATCGACGAGGTCGGACTCCGGCTTGCGCTGGAAATGCCGCGGAGAGGGTTCCGCGTCGTCTGCGGGATAGCCGATCGGGAAGAGCGCGACGAGGTCGTAGCCGGCGGCCTGAGGCAGGAGCTCCTTCATCGCGGGGGCGTCGAACTTGCCGACCCACGTGGTGCCGAGCCCCTCGTCGGCAATCTCGAGCATGAAGTGCGTGGCGGCGATCGTCACGTCGACGTCGGCGAAGTTGCGGCCGTCATAGCTGCGCTCCCACGCCTCGTCCGCCTTCGCGCCAAAGAGCACGAGCTGCCGAGCGCCAAAGGTGAAGGGTGTGACCGCGTCGAGCCTTGCGACGATGTCGGGGTCCGTGATGAGCCAGGCATGCCACGGCTGCCTGTTCACCGCCGTCGGGGCGACAATCGCCGCCTCGAGGGCGCGGTCGATCTTCTCGACCTCCACGGGCCTGTCGGAGAGCTTCCGGCACGAGTAGCGGTCGTGTGCGAGCTGGATGAAGTCGGTCATGCGAGCCTCCGTTTCGTGTGTCCGTCAAGAGCGTCTCGAGCACATTCTGGCACAGGGAAGGAATCCCGTCGTCTGCCTACCGCCAAAGGGACAGGTGCCGCTCAGATGGCCTCGAAACCTTGCCTGTCCGCTGACGTTTGACGACCGCTCGTCGAAATCCCGGAAAGTGGAACCTGGAAAAGCAACCTGTCCCCTTTTCCAGCTAGGACATCTTGTTGACGCGACGGTCGTAGGTGAGAAGGCCGTTGACCTCCTCCTCGACGTCAGTGAGCTGGGTGTAGACATAGCCGGCAAGCCCCTGCGCCTCGAGCGCGTCCGTCTCGGCGAGCTTGTTCCTGACGGCGGCGGAGAAGTCCGAGGTGCTGTCATAGGTCTCGTATCCATAGTCGTGCGGCAGCGAGCTGTGGTCATCCACGTGGCAGGCGAGACCCCCGAACTCGCTGATCACGAACATCCGGTCGCTGTGGTTGGGATAGACGCGAAGGTGCCGGAAGTAGTTGTGAACGCCGATGACGTCACCGGCGCCCTGGTCATACCAGCCGCTGTTCGAGAGGATGGGGCGGGTGGGGTCGAGGTCCCAGACCGTCTGCGTGTTGGCGGCGGAGTCGAATTGCCCCCATGACTCGTTGAAGAGCACCCAGGTGATGACGCTCGGATGGTTTCGCAGCGCCGTCACCGTCGCGGCGCAGGTCTCGCACCACTCCTCCTGGTAGGAGGGGTCATCCGCCGCCAGCGCCCGCTGGTGGGCGGGCGTCGTGTCATCATAGCCCGCCTGGGCAAAGCGAAGGAGCGTGGGCAGGTTGAGCGAGCGCCAGGGATCGAGTCGGCCGCCGCCCGAGGGAATGTCCTGCCAGACGAGCATGCCAAGACGGTCGGCAAGGTAGTACCAGCGGTCCGTCTCCACCTTGACGTGCTTGCGCACCATGTTGAAGCCGAGGTCCCTCGCCGCCGAGAGGTCGGCAGCCATGGCCTCGTCCGAGGGAGGGGTGAGAAGACCGTCAGGCCAGTAGCCCTGGTCGAGAAGGCCACGCAGGAAGAGCGGCCTGTGGTTGAGCATGAGACGCGGCGTCCCGACGGCGTCGCGCTCGACGGCTACGGTGCGGAAGGCGCAGTAGCTGCGCACGCGGTCCTCGCCATAGGTGATCTCGAGGGGATAGAGGTAGGGGTCGTTGGGTTCCCAGAGCCGAGGGTCGGGAACGGAGACCGTCACCTGAGTGTCGTCTCCGAAAGCCGTCGGCCCGCCGGCAACGGAGACGCCGAGTCGCTCACCGCCCGTGGAAACCTGCGCCCTCACCATCAGGGTTTCGGCGTCGGGATCGGCATCAAGTATGAGCTGCTCGACGTGGGCGTCCGGAACCTCCTCGAGCCAGACGGGCTTCCAGATCCCCGATTGGGCGGTGTACCACATGGTGCCGCTCGCGAGCTTCTGCTTGCCGCGAAGCTGCGTGCCCTTCTCGCTCGGATCCCACACGCAGACCGCGAGTTCGTTCTCGCCTTCGCGGAGCGTCTCGCTGACATCAAGAACAAACGGCAGGTAGCAGCCCCTGTGCTCGCTGACCTTCTCGCCGTTGAGATAGACGGAGCAGGCGAAGTCCACACCATCGAGGTGGAGCAGCACGCGTCTTCCCGCGGCGGGCGTCGAAGCCTCGAAGCTGCGTCGGTACCAGAGCAGCTGGCTTGGCTCGAGCTGCCGCTCGACCCTCGAGAGCTGCGACTCGGGCGAGAAGGGCACGACGATTCTGCTGTCCCACCGGGAGGGGAGAGGCGAGTCCCGCCAGTCGGTCCCCTCGACGAAGGCGTAGTCCCACCAGCCGTCGAGCGACTGCCATGACCTGCGCTCCATTTGAGGGCGCGGGTGCGCCTCGCGCAGCTGGTCGGGGTCGAGCGCGTCGCCCCAGACGGTGGTGAGGTGCGCGAGCTTCTCGCCTGGCGTGCGTTCGCCAGGTCTGCTCGCCGCCACCCTGTGAAGGTCGAGGTCCATCGCGCTCCTCCCGCGTGCTTCGCTTAGAGTCGAGTCTACCCTGTGTTCCGACCTTCGCTCGCGAGCGGTATCCTTATGGACGAGAAAAAGCTCGAACGAGGGGGGTCACATGGGCAAGGGCAGGCGCAAGGAGGCGGCGAGGGCTGCGGAGGCCGCGCGCGTCCAGGCGTGGAAGGCGGACAACGCTCCCGCCTCCGACGGACGTGGGCTCGCCGATGACGACCTCATCAAGGTGGCCAAGAAGAAGATCGAGGCCAACCCCGGCGACAGGGACGTGACCAGCAAGGGCGAGATGCGCACGCGCTTCATGCTCGACATCGTCCTCGTGGTGGTGACGGTCGCGGCGGCCGCGGAGGGCGTCAACCAGACGCTCGGCATCACCGAGGCCACGTCCGACATCCCGTTCTACGGAAAGGTCGGGGCGATCGTGGTCTTCGTCGGTCTCGCCGTCCTCTTTGGCATGCGCGCCCGCGAGTGGAAGGGCAAGATGTAGGCAGGTCCGCTGGGCCGCTACTCCGTCTCGGGTATCGGAATCATCAGGTTGAGATGGAAGATGCCCTGGCTCGCGCTCGTCGTGAGCGTTCCGTCGTAGCTGCTCAGCAGTTGCAGCATCGACCTGATGCCGACGCCGTGGTTCAACCCGTCGCTCGCCGTCGTCTGCGGGATGCCGCCCCGAAAGACGATGATGCCCTCGTAGTAGTTCTCGATGTGCGCCGAGACCATCTCCCCCGAGCGTCTGATGACGAGCGAGATGCTGCGCGCGCTTGTATCGGCGATGGCGCGCGTGGCGGTGATTGCGTTGTCGAGCGCGTTGCCGAAGAGCGCATACACGTCCGCCTGGCTCATGAAGTCGAGCGCGTGACCGTCGGCGATGCAGCTCAGGCTGATGCCCTCCCGCAGGCACAGAAGCTCCTCTTCGGTGAGGATGGTGTCGAGGGCGTCGTTGCCCGTGTGGATGGTCGCATCGTACACGTCGAGCTCTTTCCCGAGCGCGTCGAGTCGCTCGCGCCCCGCCGATCCCTCGAGCGCTCGTATGCGGCTGATCTCGTGCCGTAGGTCATGGCACATCGCGTTGATCTTCTCGACCGACTCGCGGCTCAGCTCGTATTGACGGCTCCTGTTCGTGATCATCGCCTGCGTCGTGGCGACCTCGACCTCAAGGGAGTGGTTGTAGAGCATCTCGTACTCCATGAAGAGGATGGCCAGGCACACGAGGGTGTGGGCAAAGATGAGGGTGAAGTTGTAGACGGGGTTGGCGATGCCCGCATTCTTTCGGGCGATGTCCGAGGCGATGCATACGACCGCGACCATGACGACCACGAGTGCCATTGCCCCGTGGTTCTCGGCCGATTGGACGAGCATGGCCCGTCTCGAGGAGATGACCCGATAGACGACGAGCAGCATCACGGCGAGCACCACGAACTCCATGAGGAAGCGAACCAGGCTGTTCACCTCGGAGATGTTGAGTCTCGCAGCCCCGAGATCAACCAGCGAGAAGAGCCGCTGCGAGAGGTTCTGGATGAGATACCCCGTCGCCGAGCAGGCGGCGGCCGTCGACGGCGAGACGTCATAGCAGAACTGGAGCAGGGGGATGAAGACGAGGATGAGCAGCGTGAACGCCACGAGCTGACTGAGCGGCTGGTAGGTGGTCGAGAGCGCTGGACACACGAAGTAGCAGCACCAGATGCATACTGCGCAGGTGACGACGCAGAGGGTCAAGACCGCGCCCATGCGCCGTCCGAATCGCTCCCTCCTGGGAAGGATGAGCGACAGGGCGAGAATGGCGAGAATCATCCTCGTGACCGCGAGCGCGATTCCTGTCCATGTCGGCAGCGCCATCAGATGGTCCCCCCAAGGTAGTTGTTGATGACCGCGAGTGCGGCCTTCCGCTTGTTCCTGCTCAGCTCGAATGACTCGCCGGTGTAGAGACGCATCTCCGAGCCGCGGACCGACCTGATGAAGGCCATGTTGACGATGAGGCTGCCGGAGATGCGTACGAAGGGCCCGTCCGAGAGCTGCTTCTCGAGCTGGGCGAGACTGCCCCGGGTGACGATGGGCTCCTCCGAGTCGGTGCAGTGGAAGGCGACGTCATGTCCCGACGTCTGGACGTAGGCGATCTCCGAGTAGGGAACCATCCGAAGGGAGTCTCGAGCTCCCAGCTTGAGGCATGCGCTCCGGTTGCGCCCGATGATTCGCATCGCCTTGTCCATGCGCATCCTGAAGTCGGAGTACCGGATTGGCTTCAGGATGAAGTCTATGGCGTTGACCTCGTATCCCCGAATCGCATACTGCGCGAGGTTGGTCACGAAGACAATGGGGGTCTCCTGGTCGTACACCCTGAGCAGGGTCGCCGCCTCCATGCCGTTCGTGAGCGGCAGCTCGATGTCCATGAAGATCAGGTCGGCGAGCCGCGAGGAGCGCGAGAGGTCGAGCGCGTCCCTGTCCCATGAGACGGCGACTTCGATATCCCGTTCCTCGCAGTATCTCTCGATGTAGCCGCGCAGCACGTCGGCCGCGTCCGGCTCGTCCTCGACCATGAGTATCCGAAGCATGCCGTCCCCTTCCCCCTGCCGAACATGATACGGGGAACGACGTTTCCGCGCCCTCCGCTCGCGGTGGGGCAGCGCAGAATCTCCCACCTCTGAAGCCACTTTTGACAAGATGCCGGCGGCGGGATGCGGCGTCGGTAATCTCCGAGTCATGTCAATGCCAGGTACGACCGTCCTGGCGAATAGAGGAGGGGCAATGTCGAACGTTTCGAGAAGGAACTTCCTGGAGGGTGCGGCGGCAGTCGGGATGCTTGCGGCGCTCGGAGGCTGTGGCACGTCGACCGACGGTAGCACGAGCACGGCGGCGGGCGAGAAGGCACCTGATGCCGGCTCGTATCCCATCGACCCGGACGGTGACTCCGTCAAGGCGAAGTGGTCGAGCGAGATGATGAAGGACGGGTGGACCAAGGTCACCCAGGACGGTGCGCCCACGCTCGGCTACACCGACGGCACTGGCGTGAACATCATCCAGGTGGACGGCTATGCGTTCAAGGACCTCAACCGCAACGGCAAGCTCGACCTGTGGGAGGACTGGCGTCAGACGCCCGAGGCACGTGCCGAGGCGCTCGCCGCCGAGCTGCCCATCGAGTTCTGCGAGGGCCTGACCATCCACGACACCACGTCCGCCCTCAACGACGACAACACCGACGCGACCGCGCAGAACGGCGAGAACGAGACCGACTGCATCAAGAACCGCTACTTCCGCACCATCCTCGACCGCGCCGTGCAGCAGGGCACCGGCACCGTCAACGCCCACCACCACGGCCAGTGGGTCAACAACGCGCAGGCCGTCGCCGAGGCGCAGGACTACGGCGTGCCCATCAGCTTCAGCACCGACCCGTCCACGCTCGTCGGCTGGTCGACGAACAACCTCTCCTACGCGGCCACCTTCGACCCCGACTACGTTCGAGAGGTCTGGAAGCTGCAGGCGAAACAGTACCGCTCCGAGGAAGTGACGATGCTGCTCGGGCCTCAGGTCGACGTCGCCTCAGAACCTCGATGGACGCGCGTGAGCGGGACCTTCGGCGAGGATCCTGCCCTCGTCCGCGACATCGGCAAGGCAGTCATCGACGGCTGCCAGTCGACGTATGACGACAACGGGAACGACCTCGGCTGGGGAACGGACTCGCTCGTGTCCATGATCAAGCACTGGCCGGGCGACGGTGCGGGCGAGGGCGGCCGCGAGTCGCACAACGCCGCAGGAGAGTACACCGTCTATCCGAACGAGAACTTCAAGACAGGTCTCGTCGGCTTCATCGACGGCGGATTCAACCTCGACGGTGAGACCGGAAAGGCCTCGGGCGTCATGGGCTCGTACTCCGTCGCGTACTCCGACGACGGGGAGTATGGCGAGCTCGTGGGAACCGCGTACAGCGACTACAAGATGAAGCTCCTCCGCGACACCTACGGCTACGACGGAACCGTGAGCACGGACTGGCGCGTCACGGCATCGAGCGCCTGGGGCATGGCTGACGTCGCGACCGACGAGCGCTACTCGCTCATCTACCAGAACGGCATCGACACCATCGGCGGAGACAGCAGCCCCGACCCTGCTTCAGGGTATGCTCGGCTGATCGAGGACGTCGGTGCGGATGACGCCGAGAGCATCATGCGCCAGCACGCCCAGAGGGTGTTGCTCGATCACTTCCTCGTCGGCGTCTTCGAGAACGGCTACGTGGACACGTCCCTGATCGCCGACCTCTTCGAGGGCGACGACGAGACGAACGCCCTGCTCGAGAGCCATCTGAAGTCGATCGTCATGCTCAAGAACAAGGCCGGCGTCATCAAGAAGGATGGCTTCGGCGACAAGCCCACGATCTACATCCCGATGACGTACACCCCGACGACGACCTCGAGAGGGGTCACGACGCCTGCCTCGTGGGGGTTGCCCTTCAAGGTGGAAGCAGCCCCGGAGGGCGTCACCATCGTGACCGACACCGTGGGAGATCCCACCGGAGACGGCGGCGCCTATGCGGTCTCCGACATCGTCCGCGCTTCCGCAGCAGAAATTGCCGGCTGCGACTTCGCGCTCGTCATCGTCGACAGCCCCACCAATGGCGGCGGCGACGTGACGAACCAGGACGGCTCAGTCACGTTCCAGCCCATCTCGCTCCAGTACGGCGAGTACACCGCGGACGGCGCGTCGGTCCGCATGCAGTCCATCTCGAACGTCGCGCTCGACGGGATTCCCGCCAACCGCTCCTACTACGGACAGTCCTACACCGCCACCAACACCGAGAACCTCAACACCATCCTCGACACCGTGACTCTCATGGGAGGCAAGCCCGTTGTCGTCGCCGTCAACGTCAGCAACCCCCTGGTCTTCTCGGAGTTCGAGGACAAGGTCGACGCGATTCTCGTCGGGTTTGGTGCTCGTCAGCTCTCGTTCATCGACATCGCCTGCGGAAAGACCGAGCCTTCGGCACTCCTTCCCATTCAGATGCCGAAGGACATGGACACCGTCGAGGCCCAGGCGGAGGACACCCCGCGCGACATGGACCCCTACGTGGACAGCGAGAAGAACTCCTATGACTTCGCGTTCGGCCTGAACTGGTCGGGAGTCATCGACGATGACCGCACGGCCAAGTACAAGGTCAGCCCCATCCTGAAGCCCGAGACGGTCTAGGGACATCACTCGGAAACAGCATCCGAGTGCTCTCCCGAATCTTCGCCTTGGATGTCGTTCCGCGCCCCGCACTCTCCCCTTGTGCGGGGCGCATTCTTGTTATCGCTCGAGGATGGGTGGCGAGAAGCCCCCAGCTGCTCGGGCGGATCTCTCCTACCGTGCCGCCTCCATGATCATCTCGGAGACGGTGGGATGGGGATGGATCGTCGCCGCGACGTCTGCCGCCGTGGCGACGAGGTGGATGGCCAGCGCGACCTCGGCCACGAGGTCGGTCGCACGCGGGCAGACGAGCTGGGCGCCCAGCACCCGACCGGTCGCCTCGTCGCAGACGAGCTTGACGTAGCCCGCCTCGCTCTCCTCCACGAGGCTCCTGCCGTTGGCGCCTGTGAGCTGCTTGGAGCAGCGCACCGCGATGCCCGCCGCCTTCGCCTCGTCGGCGGTCAGACCGACGGAGGCCACCTCGGGGGAGGTGTAGACGCAGCTCGGCACCACGGACTCGTCCACGGGCGGCTCCTCGCCGCAGATGGTCGCGACCACGTTGCGCGCCTGCGCGCTCGCCACGTGCGCGAGCTGGATGGTGTGGGCGCGGACGTCGCCGATGGCATAGAGGTGAGGAATGCTCGTCTGGCCTGCGGCATCGGTCACCACGGCACCACGCTCGAGCTCGGGCTCAGCTCCAGGCGCGAAGAGCCCCTCCGTCATGGGACGGCGTCCGGTCGCCATGAGGACGACGTCGCCCTTGGCCTCGTGGACCGCTCCGCGCTTGTCCTCGTAGGTCACGACCATGGCGCCCTTCTCGCCCGCGATCGACTGGACGCGCGCCTTGGCCTCGATGGTCACGCCGCGCCTCTTCATGAGCATGGCGACGCGCTGCGAGATCTCGCGGTCCATCGGCGGCAGGATGCGCTCCATGGCCTCGAGGATCGTGACCTCGCAGCCCAGGGACGCGTAGATCTGCGCGCACTCGATGCCGATGACCCCGCCGCCCACGATCACGAGGGAACTCAGGTCGATGCCATCGCCCTCGAGCAGGTCGTCGCTCGTGCAGACGCCCGCGAGATCGGCGCCAGGGATGGGGAGGCGGTTGGGACGAGCGCCGGTGGCGATGATGACGTCGTCCGCCTCGAAGGTCTCGCCTGCGCAGGTGACGACGCCACCTGCTCCGACCTGGGCCGTCCCGTTGACGACCCGCACGCCGTCCGTGCGCATGAGCTTCTCGATGCCCTCGCGGAGCGTCGCCATGACGGCGTCCGCGCGCTCGTGCATGGCGCGCATGTCGTAGGAGACCCCGGTGCAACTCACGCCGAGCGAGTCGGCCCCGCGTGCCGCGGCGTAGGTCTCGGCGGCGTGGATGAGCGCCTTCGTGGGGATGCAGCCCCGGTTGAGGCAGGTTCCTCCGATGAGGTCGGCCTCGAAGAGCACGACGGAGCGTCCCCGCAGAGCGGCCTCGTGCGCCGCCGTGTATCCGCCAGGTCCCCCGCCCACGATTGCGATGTCAGTCCGCATGGTCGTCTCCCTCTCCTCGTGTCGCCAGACGTGCGAGGTCCTCCGCCATCGGGCGAGAAAGACCTGCTCCCACCGTCAGCGCATCCGTGATTCGTGCCATGTCGAGCGGTACGCCCGCAAGCACCTGCGGGGCGGCCTCGAGCTCGTCGGCGTCGAGCCCGTCCGACCAGAGCGCCGCGCGTTCGATGACGCCGTCTCTCTCAGCGAACTCGAGCCGCACCGTCCCCCAGGAGAAGCGCGCCTCGCGAGAGACGCCGAAGGGCTCGGCGTACCGATAGAGCCACTCGCGAGACGAGAACCGCCTCGCGGCCGCGTCCAACCTGTCCGTGCCCACGTCAGCCACCAGGAGCCTGTCCGCCCGCATTCCATGGTTCTTCTCGAATGCCTTGCGCAGGGCGGCAGCGAGCCGTTCCACCGTGAGGCCGGGCACGAGGTCGACGAGGTTGCACACGCGCGAGCGCACGGAGCTCACGCCTTTGCTCCCCAGCTTGAGAGGGGAGACGTGAAGGTAGCGCGCGAGCGGCTCTGGGTCCACGTCCACCATGAGCGTGCCATGGTGGTAGCTCTTGTCGCCCGTGTGGTAGTAGGCATGACCGGAGAACTTCCTGCCGTCGACCACGAGGTCGTTGCGACCGGTGCGCATGGCGTCCACGCCCATCGCGCGAACCGCCCCGAGAATCGTCTCGGTCTGCGCCCGCTGGTCATAGTCGGCTGTGGGGACGAGGAAGGTGAAGTTGAGGTTCCCCAGGTCATGGTAGACGGCGCCACCGCCGGAGAGGCGACGGGCGAGATGCCCGCCGTCTCTCTCCAAGGCTGTCACGTCGCACTCGTCGAGCGCGTTCTGGTTTCGCCCGAGGACGACGGTCCTCTGGTTCTGCCACAGGTAGAGGATGCACTGACCCGGTCTGACGTCGTGAAGCAGGCACTCCTCGAGGGCGATGTTGCGGTAGGGGTCGGTGCCGTCGGCGTCGATGACCGAGATGCGCTCGATCACCGTGCTTCCTGCCCGTCCGCGAACTCGTAGCGAAGCTTGGGGTGACGTGCGGCGGCGACCTCGTCAGGACGGCCGATCGCGCAGTCGAAGGGAGCGTCGTGCAGCCTCTCTCCGTCCTCGTGGGCCTCATCGAGGATGCGCTGCATGGCGTCGACGAAGGCGTCGAGCGTCTCCTTGCTCTCGGTCTCCGTGGGCTCCACCATGAGCGCCTCGTGGACGATGAGCGGGAAGTACATGGTGGGCGGGTGGATGCCGAAGTCGAGGAGCCGCTTGGCCACGTCCATGGCCGAGACGCCCGTCTCGTCCTTGAGCGGCCCGACGTCGATCACGAACTCGTGCATGCAGGAGTCGCCGTAGGGGACGGCGTAGTGGCCCTCGAGACGACGCAGCACGTAGGTGGCGTTGAGGACCGCGTTGGCCGACGCCTCGGAGAGGCCTTCCGCGCCGAGCGTCTTGAGGTAGGCGAGCGCTCGGACAACGACGAGGAAGTTGCCGTAGAACCCGCGTACCTTGCCCATGGAGGCCTCGGGCTGCGCGAACGCGTAGCCGTCGCCGTCGCGGACCACGGTGGGGCCGGGGAGGTACTTCGCGAGGAAGTCCCTGCAGCCCACGGGACCGGAGCCGGGACCGCCGCCGCCATGCGGCGTGGAGAAGGTCTTGTGCAGGTTCACGTGCGTGCAGTCGAAGCCCATGTCGCCGGGGCGTGCGTGGCCCATGATGGCGTTGAGGTTGGCGCCGTCGTAGTAGCAGAGGCCTCCCGCCTCGTGGACGATGCGGCAGATCTTGACGATGTTGGGGTCAAAGAGGCCGAGCGTGTTGGGGTTGGTGAGCATGAGGCCGGCCGTGTCGGGGCCGACGGCCGCGCGCAGCGCGTCGAGGTCGACGCCGCCCTGGTCGTTGGAGGCGACCGAGACCACGGTGAAGCCCGCCATGACCGCCGACGCGGGGTTGGTGCCGTGCGCGGTGTCGGGGACGATGATCTTGGTGCGGCCCGTCTCGCCACGCTCTTTCAGATAGTGCCTGATGAGGAGAAGGCCCGTGTACTCACCGTGGGCACCCGCCGCCGGCTGCAGGGTCAGGGCGTCCATGCCGAGGATCTCCTGGAGGTCCTGCTGGACCTCCCACATGACCTCGAGACAGCCCTGGACCGTCTCGACGGGCTGGAGCGGGTGGATGTCGGCGAAGCCGGGCAGAGCCGCGACCTCCTCGTTGACCTGCGGGTTGTACTTCATGGTGCAGGAGCCGAGCGGGTAGAAGCCGTCGTTCACGCCGTGCGTCTGCTTGGCGAGCTCGCTGTAGTGGCGGCTGAGGTCGACTTCGGAGAGCTCGGGAAGGCGCGGGGCCTTCTCCCGGAGCATCGACTCATCGAATGCTGCGGCGGGGACGTCGAGCTCGGGCACGAGAGCCGCCCTGCGGCCGGGCACGCTGCGCTCAAAGAGGAGCTTCATCGCGCGGTCACCTCCCTCACGGCGGCGACCAGCGTGTCGATCTGGTCCCGCGTGTTTATCTCGGTGCAGCACCAGAGGATTCCGCCGTCCACGGGAAGTCCCGCGAGGATGCCTTGACTGGCGAGGGCGGAGACGAGCTCGTCCGCGTTGCAGGGGCAGTCGGTCAGGAACTCGTGGAAGTAGGGACGCGCGCTCCGAAGCGAGAAGCCCGG
>LAHS01000691.1_pt1 | contig 28769 bp, 18 predicted proteins | sample 329651 | NCBI WGS metagenome assembly LAHS01 (sample SAMN03275699, study PRJNA271635) | activated sludge metagenome | isolation source: sample C-1 Sludge from hydrolytic chamber (first chamber) of Anaerobic... | reverse complement strand
TGCATCTCCTGCTGCATAAGCGGTCATAGATTTACTTTCGCAAGCTATAAACGCGGATAAAATAAGTACAAGCACAAACGCAAAAAGTAATAAAATAATATTTTTTATATTAATTTTAGCCATAATATTCCCTTTTTTAAATAATATGATATAATATGCATTATAAACTATGGACTATACTCCAATGTCAATAGGAGAAATTTAAATGCAGGATTTATATAAAATAAATCAAATAGCTTCTTTATTCTCTGTTTCATGTGACACCCTAAGACTTTATGAAAAAGAAGGATTGATTCGCCCGACACTAACTGATGAGAACACAAAATACCGTTATTACGGCTTAAAAGAAATACTTACTCTGGATTATATAATTCAACTTAAAGGAATGGGAATTACCCTTTCCGAAATCAGAAAAATATTAAACACGGGGCTGGATTTGCAAAAAAGGCGTGAACTTTTAGAAAATAAATTAAAAAATCTCAGCGAATTATTATCACTTTACGATATCTTTTTAAACGATGGGGAATACGATATTGAAATAAAATCTTATCCCGAGCATTACGCAATAAAAAAAGACGTCTGCGTTACAAAATGGAACGATTTGATTTCAATTTATTCGGATTTAATTTCGGAAGCAATTAAGGAAAAAAGCTCCATTTTACCTTATTCATACCCTTACGCGATCTTTAGCGAAGATTTTAAATTAGAAAATTTTAGCTGTACCGCTTGTATGCAAATTGCGTCAAAAACAGAAACTTCTTCCTTTTATCCCGAACAAAAATTTATCAGTTTAAGATTTAAAGGCGATTACGAAAATCTTCCTACAACTTACGAAAAATTATATTCTTACGCAAAGCAAAACGGTATACGTCTTTTCCCGTACGCTATAGAGCGTTATATCGTAGCCTACGACAACATCCCTCTGTCCACAAGCTATATTACCGAAGTCAATTTGCCTATCGCTTGAAAAACGATTTATTACATCTAAAGGACAGGACTTTTTTATTTTTCAACCCATTTTGCATAGATATTAACTTCCCCAGTACTTTTAATAAACGTATCAAAATTGCATGCGTTAATACACTGAGCTTCGGTGTACCATCCGCTAAATTCATATCCTTCCCGTATCGGGTCGGTTGGTATAGTCTTTATACTTTCATTTTTTTCTATATTATCAATCCAAAAATATCCTTCATTTGGAGCTGAATCAAAATTATAAAAATATGAAAAATTTGCACTTCTGAATTTTGCAGGATTTAAATAAGTATACCGTTCTTTATAATCTTCAATGCAGATTTTAGGAACATAAATGATTTTTCCTCCATAAGGATAGCCGGAATCATTATTCACGCCAGTATCAAACCCTTCAATATAGATATCGGTATCGGTACAAATAAAAACCAATACTGCATCTTGCGGAATCCATAATTGATTACAACTAAAAAAATATTTTTTTGTTATGAAAATTTTTTTTACCTTCCAATTATAAAAATAAGAGCGATATTTATTACTAGATATTCTGTAAACTTCAAATCCTTCAATTTCTGTAGGAACGATAATTTCTTCGCTTTCCCTCGCCGCACCCTTAACGCCGAAAAGTGTTATATATTTATCGGCGAGTTTTAATCCCATCCAACCGTCCAACTCAACGTAGTCTTCGCTTTCTTCAATAGGATTACAACCGGCTAAAGTGCAAAAACATATAAATAAAAAAATTAAATTGAAAATTAAAATAAAATATCTTTTTGCTTTCATAATTAACCTCTCAATATTTCTACCGGCTTTTTTTTCAAGAGTTTTATTATTGGGATCATACTTCCTGCTATCGCTATAAAAATACTTACTGCAAAGGTTGTAAGCAAATGCTTTAGTCAGAGAAACATCTTGTAATGCTCTGACTTCAGCCTCTTTTTTCATATCATAAAATTTGCTTAAGTTTTTAATTTCTATCATGTTTTATTAGACAGTATCAAATCTGCTTTTTACCCCTATCATTATTTTTTCTTTTTTTGATAATATCCTTTTAAAAATTAAATGTCAATGGCTCTTTAATTTTATGATTTTTAATCTTTTCTCGGAATTTAGACATTTTGCATATAATAAAAAGGAGTGTTTTAAATAGCCTGTAAGGGTTGGGTATGAGGCTTATTACGGTTGCGGATTTAAATTCTTCGTGCTATAATTTCAGCCGTAAAAATATTGCGATATGAAGATAAAAATTAAAAAAAACGGAAAAAACATTGTAAAAAGAATATTTATTGACGTTTTAGCGGTAATACTAAGCGCATTTTTAGCTGCTCTTTCTTTGAACAGCTTTATTATACCCAACCGTTTTGTATCGGGCGGTGTGGGAGGTATTGCAACCATACTTGAAGCCTCTGGCATTATGAAAAGTTATATTGCGCTTATCGTAATGAACGCTCCCCTTCTTATCGCTTCCTTAATTTTTTTAAAAAAAGATTTTGCCATTAAAACAATAGCCTGTTCTTTACTGGTCTCTTTAATTATGGGACTGATGGATAAATATAATTTTATGCGCTTTACAGACGACAGGTTGCTTGCATCGCTGATTTCGGGAATATTGTACGGTTTATCTACGGGAATTATATACGAAAACGGAGGCTCCACGGGAGGAAGCGAAATTGTAGCAAATCTTATTGTAAAAAGAAATCCGGATGCCAAAATAACGATTTTGATTTTAATTATGGACGTTATAATAATGTTAGCCGGACTTTTGGTCTTTGACGCTTGGTCGGTCGTTTACGCTATTATTTGCGCTTTTAGCGGAGAAAGAACGATGGCATTTTATATAAATCGCGGAAGTTTGGGCGGAATATTTTATATAATCAGCGATAAGCCGGATAAAATAAAAGAAACTTTTAACGAAATTTTCAAGACGGAAGGATTGGAAATTGAAGCAACCGGCACATATACTAAAAAAGAAAAAAGTCTTTTTAAAATTATACTTCCGTATTCAAACAAAAGAAAATTTAAGGATGCGCTAAAGGCTGCCGACGACAAAGCTTTTAGCTTCGTAGCCTTTGCAAGAGTAATAAATAAGGTGAAAAATGAAAGCGAAATTACTAAAAACTAAATGGTTTATTCCTACAAAAAATGCTTTGATAATTCTTTTGGCAAGCTTGCTATTTGCTGTTGGTATGGAAATGTTTTTGGTTCCTAATAATCTAAATATCGGCGGTTTTATCGGCATCGCACAGATAATTTCTCTTTTAAATATAAAATTTTTGTCAAATGGATTTTTATATATTATTTTAAATATTCCCGTTTTGATTGCAGCAGGTTTCTTCTTTTCTAAAAAATTCGTTTTATATACCTCTTCCGAAGTAATTTTAAGCGGAGTATTTATGGACTTGTTTTATAGGCTGAAACTTGCGGATTTTATAGGACTTGCGGATAAAACAAATCTTACGCTCATTGCCCTTTCGGGAGGTATAATTGTCGGCGCATCGATAGCCGCAACCTTTACGATTGGAAGTTCTTCAGGAGGCACGGATATTATAAGTTTACTTGTGCAAAAGAAATTTAAGCTAAATTCCGCATTTAGAATCTTCCTTATTTTCGATGCTCTTGTTATTTTAATTTATTCAATTCTTTTAAAGGATACGAACATATTATTTTATTCGATTACTTCTCTTATTACCTATCAAGTAGGAATGGAAATGATTTTAAACGGCATTTCAAACGCTGTTCTTTTTGAAATTATTACCGATAACAGCGAAGCTTTAGTTAAAGCCATAAGCGAAAAATTAGCCAGAGGCTCAACGATGTTTAAAGCGGTAGGCACTTATACTAAAAAAGAAAAAGAAGTCGTTGTTTGCGTTGTAAGAAAACGTCAGGCGACGCAAGCTGCCTCCATTATAAAGGAACTTGCTCCCGACAGCTTTTTTTACAGTATTCCCATTAAAGAAGTTATCGGGGAAGGCTTTAAAAATTTAAATTTTTAATTTGTTTCTTTTTCTTTTTTTTGTTAAAACCGCAACGAATACTAAAAGCAAAAAACAATTTAAAAATATAAAAATAAAATCCATAAAATCAAAGAAAAATCTTTTTGAGCTTTCGTTGCCCACAAATGTATTGCTTTCTTTTAATGCTCCTCTGTCTTCGCTTTCTATATCGGAATCTTCACTTCCGTTATTAGGGGTAGAAACTGTAGGTTCAGCGGTAGAAATAAAAATAATGTTTCCAAGGCTTTTTATTTCGAAGATGAGCTTTCCTTCAATTTTTTGCATATTTATTTCTTCTTGGGTTCCATCGAGTTTTATTAATAAAATTTTCGCTATTTCCTCTTCACTTGATAATTCAAAGCTAAAAGTCAGAGTCGCAAGATCCGGCATAATTACTTCTTCGTCTTCTTTCTTTAAAAGAACGGAAAATGCTTTTATAATCTCTTGACCTTCGGTTAAATTCTCTCCTACCTCAAAACCGTCTTTATTTTTTTCTTCGATAATCAGTGATGCACCGGGGTCGATTCCCCTATCCGTTTCCAGCGTTGAGCTTAAAATCTTATTTTGTTCTTCGTCGAAGACCTCAACCGTCAGCTTTCTTTTAAGAACGGTAACGCTAAGCTTTGTGGTTACTGCGCTTTCAATTTTTTCTTCATACGTAAAAAAAGCCTTACAATAATAATCTCCGCTTCCTTCTATACTTGAAACGGTAAATGTTTTTGTTGTTGCGTTATCAATCATTTCTCCGTTTTTATACCATTCGTAACACCAGTCTCCGGTAAGCGGATGATTAAAGGTTGCGGTAAGCGTTAGCTCTTCTCCTTCTATTGTTCGGTTATCAGTTTTATCTGAAGCCAGCCCTTCGCATGTCGGAGAAAGCAGTTTCCAGCCTGCGAAAAGTATTATATTCGAATCGATTTTCGAGGTTTCGAAGTTCCACGCACAAAATTCATCGCATTTACTGCTCCAACCTAAAAAATCAAAGCCTGTTTTATTAATACAAGAAGGAGAAGTTGCAAAAGTTTCGTCTATTTCTTGTGTTTCGCATAAATTTCCGTCGACATAAAAATCAACGGTATAATAAGTTTTTATAGTTATAATAGCTGAAAGCGCGTACTCGCTTTCGTCAGTACCGTATACCGCCCGCACTCTTACTTTATAAACGCCTTCGTCGGTCTTTTTTTGTAATCTTATTGTCGAAAAACTGCTAATAACCACGTCATCCTTTAACCATTCGTATTCATATAAGATCTCTTCTTTTATATCGTGAGAGGGCAATACGCTTATTGACTTCACTTCTTTTTCTGCGTTAAGCTTCCCTTCTTCGGATTCTACGGATTCAAATAAAATCTTCGAAAGATTTGGGGTTTTTAAAATCCATTTTGCGGTAAGTTCAATTTCTTCGGGTACATCTCCCTCAAAGGTTACGATTTCGTCAAAATCCCATTTTGCCCCTTCGCTGTACCAACCGTCTAATAAATATCCCGTTTTTTCTATAGATGGAGCAGTGAGCGTGGTTGTTTTGTCATAAATTAAATCTTTTTTTATGGTATCGACTGTATTAATAATATAAAAAACGGTAGCCTTTAAAGTTTTTTCCCTTATTTTTAAACTCCCTTCCGATATATATATTTCCTTATTAGTTTCATCGCTGAAAAAATAAGCTAGATGGCTTTCCAAGGCTCCGTTTAAAAACGCTGTATCGTTAGCTAGGGTTGCAATCGAAATTTTAGTTTCGTCTGATAAAGTTTCAATAATATTTAAAGCGGTTAGCGTATAAATATTGCACGCATTTTCCGATTCGTCATTATTTCCTGTTACTACAGGATTTCCCGAAAGATTCGCTATCGAATTAGCAAGTAAATGAATAGCTCCTTCGGTAGAGGAAATATTATTTATTACACTTCCGCCAAACAGGTTAAGCGTGCTTGCGGAATTATAAACAGCGCTTCCTCTTGCCGACGCGTAATTATTTTCAATAGTTCCGCTACTCATCGTAAAAACGCTTCCGTTTTGCATATAAACGGCGACTCCGCTTGTTCCTCTGTTTGCTCTTATTTTGCCTCCGGTTAGTTGTAAATCTCCGTTAAGCATAATAGCCGCGCCCTTTCCCGCTGCGCAGTTTTGAACGGTTGATCCCGTATTTAAAATGAGCTTTCCTCCGGCATTTACTTGAATTAAACTTTTTGTTGCGGACCCGGCTATTGAAGAATTCGGATAAGGATAATCTACAATTTCTCCGTTATAGGTATAAACCGCGCCTCCGTCTAGAGTTATATTTTCCAAACAAAGGTTTCCGTTAACAATAAAAAGATTTGCGGTTCCGCTTCTTTTAATTGTTACTTCGGGCGACGCGCCTGCAATTTTTATAAATTTTCCTGCGGTTATAGTCAAGTTTGACGCGAAAACGGTAGAAGGCACATTAATTACCGCAACATTATTTTCATCGCTACTTAGCGTTAGCGCATAATTAAGCGCACTTGAAAAATCCGCATAATAGGTTTTATCTCCCTTGAATTCAACGCTAATCGTTGTATCTTCCGCGCTTACGCTTTTTATTTTAATTCGTTCAAAACAAAAGAAACTCAATGAAAACACAAATAAAAAAGATATTACAACAACAATAAAATTTCTTAAAAATTTATCCATAGTCCTCAAATCCCTTTTTTCTTAAGCATCAATACTTTTTTATTATACAGCATTATTTAGTCCAATTCAAGATTTAAAAACGTCGTTGCTTTCGGCTAAAAATTAGTTTATTATAGTTATATCAAGTTTTTTGGAGAAAAGATGGAAAAATTATCGGAATCCGCTTCGGATTTTAATGCAAACATTAACCCTTTATATCAAAAAAATTATTTAACCACAAAAAACAGAGTATCATTTGCAGTATCGGGATTTGGTCAGAACCTCATCTACGGTTTAGTCAGCTCTTATATTTTATTTTTTTATACCAACGTTTTTTTACTTGGTGCTGGACCTACCGCCGCTCTTATGATATCTGCAAGAATTTGGGATGCTTTTAACGATCCTATTATGGGCACTTTTGTTGACCGCACCAGAACAAAATGGGGAAAAATGCGTCCTTATTTGCTTTTTGTAACAATTCCTTTAATTATTTCTACCGCTTTATTATTTTTTGTTCCCAGAGGATTGCCGCAATCGGTAAAAATCGCATACGCTTATATAACCTATATTATGTGGGGTATGGTTTATACCGTATGCGACGTTCCTTTTTGGGGACTCGCTTCTGCTATGACTCCCAATCCCGATGAAAGAATAAAGTTTATTTCCCAGTCACGTTTAGTTCATTCGATAGGCTCCGCGCTTCCTTTCGTTTTGGTTCCGTTGTTTGTTGGGCTTATAGGTAACGAATGGGGTTATACCGTTGTGGGAGCAATAGCCGCAGTAGTGGGAGGATGTCTTTTTTCTCTTTCCTTTTTTGGTTCTAAAGAGCGAACCTACAGCAAAGAGAAAGCTCCTTCTCTAAAAGGACTTCTTTCCTGTTTAAAAATTAATAAGCCCTTAAGATGCATTGTACTTACAAACGCTCTTGGATGTTTAAGAGGGCTTCCGCTTGTTGCGGGAATGTACGTTGCTACTTATATATTAAAAAGCGCTACCCTAACCGTTTTCGGAAAAGTTATACCTTTGACCGGAACAACCTTAAACACGTTTATTATCGTAGGTTGGGCGGTATCCGGCTTTATCGGCATGATGGCAACGCCTTTTATCTGTAAAAAATTCAATTATAAACATATCGTTTATATCTCAGCTGTTATTGGAGTAATAATATCTATTGTTCTATATTTTATCGGACCGTCTTTAATTAATATCATAGTATGTTTGATTGTCGTAGGATTCCCGTTTGGAATTATTAGCAATATAAATTACGCTATGATAGCAGACAGTGTCGAATATGTAGAATGGAAAACCGGAAAGAGAACGGAAGGCATTACCGTAAGCTTTCAAACCTTTATGAACAAGCTTACCGGGGCTCTGCAAGTGGGTATTGTTGCGCTTTCTTTAATCGTAATCAAATTTGTTGCGCCCATTGAGGGAGCGGACGGTAAGCTTGTCACACAACCACAATCGGAATTTACCTTAAAAGGATTTTTCTTTTTGATTTCGATTCTTCCTGCGCTTGGATGGGTTCTTTCGATAATTCCGATGTTCTTTTACACTTTTATAGGAAAAGAAAGAGAAACCGCGCTAAGAGATATTCTTAACGCGAGAAAAGTAAAGGAAAAAGCAGAAAGTGACGAGGCGGAAGAAATTTCTGCGGCTTAATCGAGATAAATAGGATTTGTTATAGCGTAAACAAAGGGCGGAATTTTTTCTTTAGCTTCAAGAGGAAGCATAAATAATAGAATGATTTTATGAATAAGCTTATTTAATCCATGTTTACTATACATAATTTCCGCTCGAACGTAGCCTGTTTCTGTTAATGGCACAATAAACTTATAATTGCCGCGTTTTTTTGCCGAAAACTCAAAAAACCTACCCGATTTTCCCACCAAATATAATGTGTGGCCGCGTTTCATATCTAAAACCGTAACTTTTACTTCTTGCCCTTCCCGAAATTTTACGCTGTCGCCTATTTTTCGTTCGTCAACGGAAATATCTAACATTGTGGTATTTACGCCTTTTGTTACAACGCTTCTCCCTTCTTTAATCGCACTTAAAATATCTTCGGGAGCTTGACTTTTTGCATATACTCTTGTCGTGGGTTCGCCTATAAGATCGGTTACGACATAATCTCGGTGATAATCGCTTCCTCCGACCATCGGTATTTTTTTGCCTTCTTTTAAAAGTGAATCCCAAAACTCAACGGCTTTCAAATTATCTTTACGCATAGGTCCGTTCCATATTTCCACTAAATCAAAGTGAAAATCATTAAAACCCATTTTCCAAGGACACATTGAACAAAGCGGATGGCAAAGCGATTGAATTGCTCCGTTATTTTTGGCTTGCTCGTTAATGACCTTAAATTCATCAAAATTATTAAAAGCGTAGGTGTTTTCGTAAGGTTTTTCGCATCCGAACATATTAATATGCCCAAAATAGCTGGTAAGCTCGAGTCCTCTTATAACGGTAAGTCCGTTTATTTTCGGCATAGAAAAGCCTTGGGTATTATTGTTGTGATCGGTAATTATTATATAATCCATCCCTTTTTTTCGGGCTTTCTTGGCAAGCTCAAAGTATGTAAGCTTTCCGTCCGAATTGTTGGTGTGAAGATGCGTGTCTCCTTTTAGCCAACGATATTCTTCTTCAAATAATGAAATTTCAAACGTTACTTCTACGCCTATCTTCTTTACCATATAAGCGCCTAAAATTACCGTCCATATTCCTTCGTCAATCCTTCTCGTTTTATACCCTTCGGTTGAATAAGAGGGAGAAATTACGACTTGGTAAACGGAATTTCCGCGAGTGCCTACGTCGCAGCCTTCGGGATCTAAAAGAGCCAAATCAATAACGTTCTTATCTTCTCCCGTAGGTAGACTGCTTGCTTCGTCGCCCTCATAATAATATTTGATTTCCATCCTTTCAATTCCCGATGGAACCGTAAAGGGAAGATGAATATAGCTTTTTTCTTGCTCTTTTTTTACAAATCGTTTTAATATAATCTTTTCCATTATTTCTGCGTTACTCTATAAAGAATAATCCCTCCAAAATTTCTTGGTTCCAAACAAATCTTAAACTGCAAAAGTTTTTCTACTATCCTTGGATATTTGTTTTTTATATCATTAAGCGATGTAAGCTCTATTTCGCTTACTGAATTAATTTCACCTCTAAAGGGTATAACGTAATCTTTATTAGCTTCCATATCGAAAAAGTTTTTTTCAAAATGTACTCCGCTTTTTGTAAGCATTAATTGCCTTACGTAAGCGTCCGATCCAATGATAATTTCATTTTTGTTTAAAATTAAATTAATTTTCGGCTGTTTAATTAAAAGCATTCTATCCGGAACAAAAATTTTACTGTCAGTCGTGACGAGAGCTCCGTTTTCGTCATATAAATAAGCGAATAGAACCGCTTGATTTTTTAAGTTTTTAGGTATTTTCACATCGTAAAAACGTTTTACACTATATTTTTCTATAGAAAATTCGTTTGACTCTTCGGATATTATTTCTCCGTTTGTCAAAATAAGCTTATAAGATACTGTAAATATATAAGCTTTTGCGCTGTCGTTACTTATATAAACTTCGCCGCGGTTTGTTATAGACAGATTTAAGGGAGCGTAAAAGTCCTTAGCAAAATATTGAAGCGCTTTATAATTTCCTAAGTAATCTAGGCTTGACCAACTGCTTACCGGCCAACAATCGTTAAACTGCCAATAAAGCGAACCGTTACAAAGCGACAAGTTTCTTCTCCAATGCTCTACCGCAACTTTTATGCTGTTTGCCTGCGTAAGCTGGGATAAATATATAAGATGCTCAGGATTACTTGGAATACGATAGTTTTTAGCCATATAATAGAGCATACGGTTGTTTCCTGAGGGACATTTTTGATGAGAGAGCATATCGGGATCTTTAAAATCTTTGATTTTATCCGTAATACTTAACACCGCTTGCTTTGAGGGCATAGATTCAAAGCCAAATTCGCTGCAAAATCTGGTGTTTCGTTTTAAAAAATATTCAAAATTCATCATCCCGTGCCATACGCCCCATATGTGGGTGTCGCCTACTTCGTCGCTGTTGATGTTTTTAAGATATCCGTCTCCCGCGGGAGAAGAGGGACGGTACGAAGTATTTTCCGCCAGTCTTTCTACAGTTTCTTTTAAAAGGTAATTAAAAAACTTTTCCGAACTTTTTACAAGATAACGCTTGGTGCCCCACGCCATTGTCATACTTTCGATTTCATTATTGCCGCAAAGTAAAGAAAGAGAAGCGTGATTTCTGATTCTTTTAATACACTGCTCCGCCTCATATAGAGCTTCATGCAAAAAACTTTCGTCAAAAAAGGGATAAGGAGCGCAAGCGTAAGGAAAATCCTGCCAAACCAATATTCCGTATCTGTCGCAAAGGTCATAAAAACAATCGCTTTCAATGAATCCTCCGCCCCACACTCTAACCATATTAAAGTTAGAATCGGCCATTATTTTAATAAGCCTTTCCGTTTCAAGTTCGTCAATACGTTTTAGTGAATCAGGAGGAATCCAATTTGCGCCCTTTGCAAATATCCGTTCGCCGTTTACAATAAAACAAAAGTCCTGACCGTACTTATCGGAAGCGGTATTTAGCTGTATACTTCTAAGTCCGATTTTTACCGTTTTTTCACTGCTTTCTTTCTCGCCTCTCAAGCTGACTTTTACTTTATATAGCGGTTTTTGACATTTGTCAAAAACTCCGCTGGGATACCATAAGAGCGGATTTTCTATCTGCACTTTAGCATAATATTTGCCGTCTTTTAGTATCATTTCCTTGCTAATAAGCATTTCGCTTGCGGGGGAAAAAACTTCAGCGACTATTATTTCACTGTCACAAAGCAACTGCGTTTCGGCAAAAATTGTCAAATATACAATATTGTCTTTATGCTCTTGAAGAGTATATATATCGTTTATAGTGTTTTTATCTAAGCACTCAATTTTTACATTGCCGATACCCGAAACAGGAAGAATGGGACCCCAATCCCAGCCAAAATGACACGAAGGCTTTCTTGCGTAATTAAAGCCGTCAATGCCTGCGCTAAAATTAGGGAGGGGATGTTTTGCTTGTTTTTCTCGGGCGTAATTCAGAGGAGAAAAGATAATAACCTTAACTGAATTTTCGCCTTCCTTTAAATAAGGCTTAACGTTTATTCTATACGACAAAAAGCAATTAGAAGTTTTTAAAATTAAAGTATCGTTTAAATAAATTTCCGAAAAAGTATCTATGTAATCAAAAACGAGGTCAAGTCTATCGTATTTTAAAACGTCTTTTTTGATGTTGAAATTGTTTGTATAAATATAATCTTTCTCGGCAACGTATAATAAGTCTTTTTCATTTTGACCGTAAAACGGATCGGGAATTTTTCGCGCATTTTTAAGGTCTAGGTAATTAGAGCTATTTGGCGTTGCATCGCAGCTGAAAAAATTGTCCGACGAACTTAATTTCCAATTTTTATTTAAATCAATATTCATAATAATTACCCCTAAACGTAATTATCTTAACATAGATTAAGTAAAAATAAAATACCGTTTTTATTTGAAATAATTGACTCCGTTTTTAAATATTTCCATATTGAAATTGCCTTCGACGTTTTGATACAGCCCTTCCTGGTAGCGTTCCGCATGTCCCATTTTTCCGAAAATTCTGCCGTAGGGAGATACTATACCTTCTATCGCGCAGGTTGAGCCATTGGGATTAAAGGGTGATTCCATTGTGGCAAAGCCCTGATCATCCACGTATTGAGTAGCGATTTGACCGCCCTCTATAAGTCTACCTATAATTTCGGGACTAGCAATAAATTTGCCTTCGCCGTGGCTTACGGGTACGCTGTAAATGTCGCCCACATTAAAACCGTTTAGCCAAGGAGAGCGGTTTGAGGCTATCCTTATTTTTGAAATCGTAGAAACGTGGCGCGCGATTGTGTTAAAGGTCAAGGTTGCGCTGTCGCTTCTTTGCGGTTCGATTTCGGAAAAAGGCAAAAGCCCGAGTTTTATAAGCGCTTGAAAACCGTTGCAAATTCCTATTGCAAGACCGTCACGGTTATTGAGCATACTTAAAACGGCATCTCTTAAGGCGGGATTTCTAAAAGCGGTAGCGATAAATTTTCCGCTTCCGTCAGGCTCGTCGCCTCCGCTGAACCCTCCCGGAAAAGCGATAATTTGAGAGGACTGAATAATTTTTGTCATCTCCCTAATGGATTCTTCTATCCCTTCTGCGCTACCGTTATTAATAACGAATACGTTTACATCCGCGCCTGCTTTTTCAAAAGCCTTTTTTGTATCGAATTCGCAGTTAGTTCCGGGAAATACCGGAATAAAAACTCTGGGTTTAGCGAGAGCCGCGCCTTTAAACCTTCTGTCAGCGGTATGGTTTACGGTTAAAACTTCCCCACTTTCATCGGTCTTTATCGGAAAGACGGGATTTAGAGTACTTAAAAAAGCTTTCTGCATTTTATCGTTGCTTAAATTAAAGTTACCGGCAGATATTGTTCCGCTGTCGTTAAGACTGCCGATAAATTCTGCGCTTTCTTCGTCAATTTCCTTTTTTGAAACGCAAATAATATCTCCGATGCTGTTAAGAAAATGTTCTTTTTCAACGCTTTCTATTTTTATACCTGCGCGGTTCCCAAGAAGAGACTTTGCAAGCGTTACCAAAAAATTGCCTTCTTCAACAGCTGACGCTATGATAACTTTATCTGTAATTAATTTTTCGATTCTTCTGTATATCTTTATAAGACTATCAAAAACAGGTCTTTCAAATTCGTCTTTTTTAATTTTAAAGCGGTAAACGTATCCATCGGTCGGAAAAGCGTTATGAATAATATTTTTATCGGTTGTAACGCCCATAGAAAACGCAATTAAAGTCGGAGGCACGTCAATATTTTCAAAGCTTCCGCTCATCGAATCTTTGCCGCCGATTGCGCCGATTTTTAAATTTATTTGAGCGTCGAACGCGCCGAGAAGGGCAGAAAAAGGTTCGCCCCATCGTACCTCGTCACGGTAAAGTTTTTTGAAAAATTCCTGAAGGGTAAGATACACCGTATCGTAACTTACACCCGATGCGATAAGTTTGCTTACCCCAAGCACTACCGAATAAATAGCTCCGTTATACGGAGAATTAATCAGTGAATCTACGTCTATTCCGTAGGACGAACAGGTAACGGTATGAGTAAAACCGGAAACGGGAGGCTTGCTTGCCATAACCGCAGAGGGAGTAAGCTGTGTTTTTCCTCCAAAGGGCATTAAAACGGTTGAGGCTCCTATCGTAGAATCAAAAACTTCGCCCATACCTTTTTGAGAGGTGTTTTTTAAACTCGCAAGTTCATAAAGTAATGCTTCCTCGGCTTTATTATCCGTCAGCAGTTCCTCGGTATGCTTATCCATATCGGTAAAATAGGATTTATAAGGAAGGTCAACTGTTACCTTTTGCTTTTGCGCTACTCCGTTGGTATCTAAAAATTTGCGCTCCAAATCAACTATTATTTCGTCGTTATAAAACATTTTAAGATGCTTACTGGAAGTAACGGCAGCAACCGGAGCGGCTTTTAAATTTTCTTCCTTACAAAGCTTTATAAACTTTTCTACGTCCTCTTTATGGACTACTACCGCCATACGTTCCTGCGATTCGCTTATTGCAAGTTCGGTTGCGGATAATCCCTCGTATTTTTTGCTAATTCTGTCAAGATAAATGTCAAGTCCTTCCGATAATTCCCCGATTGCAACCGATACACCGCCCGCGCCGAAATCGTTGCTGCGGATAATAAGTTTTGCCGCATCTTCTCTTTTAAATAGTCTTTGAAGCTTTCGCTCTTCGGGAGCGTTTCCCTTTTGAACTTCCGCGCCGCAAAGATCGATTGAACTTAAATTATGCGCTTTGCTGCTTCCGGTTGCGCCTCCGCAGCCGTCTCTTCCCGTATCTCCTCCGACTAAGATAACAACGTCGCCTGCGGCAGGCTTTTCTCTTATTACGTTGGATTTGAGCGCGCCGCCGATAACGTAACCCGTTTCAAGACGTTTTGCCTTAAATCCGTCGTTATATAGTTCCCTTACTATTCCGGTTGCAAGTCCTATTTGATTTCCGTAACTTGAAAAGCCGGAAAGAGCGGTTTTTGTTAATACTCTTTGCGGAAGCTTGCCTTTTAAGGTGTTTTTATAATCTTCAAGAGGATTTCCCGCGCCCGTTATGCGCATAGCCTGATAAACGTAAGATCTTCCGCTTAACGGATCGCGGATTGCTCCGCCAAGACACGTTGCCGCGCCCCCGAAAGGTTCGATTTCGGTAGGGTGATTGTGCGTTTCGTTTTTGAACATTATAAGCCAATCTTCTCTTGCGCCGTCGTTATCAACTTGAACGTTAACGGAGCAAGCGTTGATTTCTTCGCTCTGATCAATCGCCTTTAGATAACCCTCCGCTTTTAATTTTTTAGCGGCGATAGTTGCTAAATCCATAAGGCAAGGGTATTTATCCGCGCGGCCTTTATTTATTTCTTTAAAGATTTTTTGATAATTTTTATATGCTTTTTCGATATTTGGATTGTCCGAATTGATTTTGACATCGATAATTTCGGTCAAAAACGTTGTATGTCTGCAATGGTCGCTCCAATAAGTGTCGATAACTTTAAGTTCGGTAAGCGACGGATTTCTTTTTTTCTTTTTAAAATAATTCTGAACAAATAACAGATCCTCAATATTCATTGCAAAGCCGAAGGAATCGTAGTATTTTTTAATTTCCTCTTCATTTTTCTCTATAAAGCCGTCCACTTCTATTCGCATTTTTTCGGCTTTATAGCTTGCGCGTTTAAGGGTTTTTGGAAGTTCCAAACTACCCTCTTTGCTGTCAACGGGATTAATTAAATATTTTTTGATTTTTATAAAGTCCTCGTTTGATAAACCCGAAAATACGTATATCGTGGCGCATCTGATTAGAGGTCTTTGACCTGCAGTTAAAAGTTGAACGCACTGAGCGGCGCTATCCGCTCTTTGATCGTATTGTCCGTCAAGAAATTCTACGATAATGATTTGTTTTTCTTTTGTATCGTCAAGGTTTGTTAGTATTACGTCAACGGGAGGCTCCGAAAAAATCGAAAGCTTTGCCTCTTCTAAGGCTTGCGGCTCTATCCCTTCTGTATCGTAGCGTAAAATTCTGCGTAAATAATTTATTTCAATCCCTAAAACGTTTTTTATATCCTGTTTTAATTTCTTTGTCGCGACGTCAAATTTTGCGATTTTTTCAACGAGTATTCTTTCAACCATTTTTAATTATTTCCTATATCTTTTCTATAGCGCATATCCTTAAAGCGGATTTTTTTAATTTCTTTATAAACCGTATCCCTAGCCTCTTCTATCGTATCACATACCGCGGAAAGAGAAAATACTCTTCCGCCGTTTGTTATAAGTTCGTTATCCTTGTAAGCCGTTCCGCTGTGATAAAGAGTAACTTCGGGACTTAACTTTTCAATAGAAATCGGATAACCTTTTATTACGTTATCGGGATAACCTCCCGATGCAAGTACAACTGTTAAGCAGGATTTGTTTTCCCATTCGATTTTAATTTCCGAAAGCTTTTCGTCTATTATAGCTTCACAAACAGTGAGTAAATCCGTTTTCAAAAGGGGCAGTAAAGCTTGAGTTTCGGGATCGCCGAACCGTGCGTTGTATTCAATGACCTTTACGCCCTTCCCCGTTACCATTAATCCAAAATAAAGCACTCCCTTAAACGGTCTGCCATCCTCTGCCATTCCTTTAATCGTAGGCAAAATAATATTGCGCATCGTCTCGGACTGTATATCGGGCGTATAGTAAAGTGACGGACTAAAGGCGCCCATACCCCCTGTATTGGGTCCCAAATCTCCGTCAAATGCTTTTTTGTGATCTTGAGAAGAAGGCATACACTTAATGGTTTTTCCGTCCGTAAAAGCAAGCACGGTGACTTCGTTTCCGCTTAAAAATTCCTCTATCACTACGCTTTTTCCGGAGTCACCAAAAGCCTTATTTTCCATTATTTTTACTAGGGCTTCTTTGGCTTCAAGGTAGTCGTTTGCGATAATTACTCCTTTACCAAGCGCAAGTCCGTCGGCTTTTATCACAAGCGGATAATCGCTTTTTTCTGCCCAGTCGTATGCGTCTTCTATGTTATCAAAAACTCTGTAATCTGCAGTCGGGATATTATGTCTTTTCATAAAATCCTTAGCGTATGCTTTGCTGGATTCAATTTCTGAGGCAGCCTTCGAGGGGCCGAACGCCCTTATTCCGTTTTCGGTCAGTTTGTCCACAAGCCCTCCCGCCAAGGGATTATCCGGCGCAACAAAAACCAAACCTATATTTTCGCTTTTAGAAAATTCAACAATTTTTTCAAAATCCATTGCTCCGATGGGAAGGCACTTAGCAATTTCCGCTATACCTGCGTTTCCGGGTGCGCAATATAATTTTCCGCAGTTTCCGCCGTCTTTAATGGCTTTACATATTGCGTGTTCTCTTCCGCCTCCGCCTATAACCAATACGTCCAAAATATCCTCCTCAGTGTTTAAAGTGTCTTATTCCGGTAAATACCATCGCTATATCTGAAGCGTTTGCTTCGTCTATACTTTCCTGATCGCGAATAGATCCGCCCGGTTGAATTATTGCAGAAATTTTAGCGGCTTTGGCTTCTTTAACGCAGTCGTTAAAAGGGAAAAACGCATCGCTTGCAAGAACCGCGCCTTCGGTATCTGTAAGCGAGTGTTCTATCGCCTGCTTTGTTGCCCAAATACGGTTGGTTTGACCGACACCGATACCCAAAACCGTTTCGCCTCTTGCAATTACGATAGCGTTGCTTTTGCAGTGCTTAACGACTTTCATAGCAAAAAGCATAGATTTTTTTTGTTCTTCGGTCGGCTCTAAATCCGTTACCGTTTTCATATCTTCTACGTCCGATAAATCAGCTTCCTGCATAATAAGACCGCCGTAACACTTTTTAAATTCCATCGTTCCCTTTTTATTTTTTTGCGCTAAATCAGCAAGCTTTAAAACTCTTAAATTAGGCTTCTTTTTAAAGACCTGTAAAGCTTCTTCGGTATAATCCGGAGCGATAACGATTTCTAAAAAGGTTTTTATCATTTCTTCCGCTGTCATTTTATCTACCGTGCGGTTACCGGCTACTATACCTCCGAAAATCGAAACGGGATCGCTTTCGTAAGCCTTAATATAAGCATCGTAAATCTCGTCTGCCGAAGCAACTCCGCAAGGATTAGCGTGCTTTACCGCAACTACTGTAGGTCTGTCAAATTCCTTTAAAAGTTCCACAGCGCCGTTTGTGTCGTTAATGTTGTTATAAGAAAGCTGTTTTCCGTTTAACTGCTCCGCGTTTATCAAAGAATTTTTTACGGGTATGACTTCGCTGTAGGACGCTGCGTTTTGATGAGGATTTTCGCCGTAGCGCATTTGCTCCTTTTTTTCGTAAGCAAGCGTAAGCTGATCAGGAAACTCAATTTCAATCAGCCCTCTTAAATATGTCGAAATCATAGTGTCGTAGACTGCGGTATGCTGATAAACCTTATACATTAAATATTTTCTCGTCTCCAAGCTGACTTCGCCCTTTTCCATCTGTGAAAAAACCTTTTCGTAATCTTTAGGATCGACGATAACTATAACGTCCTGAAAGTTTTTCGCTGCGCTCCTCAGCATTGTAGGCCCGCCGATGTCGATATTTTCGACCGCGTCTTGAAAACTGATACCCTCTTTCATAATAGTTTGCTTAAAAGGATAAAGATTAACTATAACCACGTCTATGGTATTAATGTTTAATTCTTCAAGCTGTTTCATATGCTCGGGGTTTGCTCTCATAGCAAGCAGTCCTGCGTGAACCGCGGGATGAAGCGTCTTTACTCTGCCGTCCAAGCACTCCGGAAAAGAAGTGACCTCGGATATATTTATAACGTTTATTCCGTTCGATTTTAGTGTGTTGTATGTTCCTCCGGTGGAGATAATTTCGTAACCCATTAAGCCCAGTCTTTTACTGATTTCTACGATATTTGTCTTGTCGGATACGCTGATTAATGCTCTTTTTTTCATTTTTTTTCCTCGTTAAGTAGTTTAATTAGTGTTTCGGGAAGCAATAAATGCTCCGCTTCCAATACTTTTTCAGAAAGTGTTTCAGGAGTATCGGTGTCTTCAATTTCAACGGTTTTTTGCGCGATAATCTCGCCTGTATCCGCGCCCTCGTCCACATAGTGAACGGTTGCTCCAGAAATTTTTTCTTTATTTTGAATTACCGCTTCGTGTACTTTCATTCCGTAAAAACCCATTCCGCAGTATTTTGGAATAAGGGACGGATGAATATTTATTATCCTTTTATTGTAAGCCCTTACGATATTTGGAGTAAGAATATTTAGATAGCCCGCAAGAACTATAAAATCGATTTTATATTCCGCCAAAACTTCAAGTATTTTTTCGTACATAATATTCAGGCTTGAATAATCCCTTTTTTTGAATATTGTATACGGAATATTATGGTTTTTGGCTCGCTCGATAGCGAAGATATTGTCTTTTGACGCGATAACTAAGGCAACCTTTGCCTTAAGCCGCCCGCTTCTTTCGGCATCTATTATGCTTTGCATATCCGTGCCGCCGCCCGAGACGAAAACCGCTATGTTTTTCATAATATAACACCGGAGCCTGTTACTACCTCGCCTAAAAGCACCGCTTCTTCTCCTACGCCGTTTAAAAATGCGTTTACGTCCTGAGCGATAGCTTTATCGACTGCAAGAACCATTCCTATACCCATATTGAAGGTGTTATACATTTTTTCATCCGATATTTCCGCTCTTTTCTGAAGCGCTTTAAATATATTGGGTATTTCGTAGCTTCCTTTGTAAATTTTTACGCCGAGTCCGTTTGGGATAATCCTCGGAATATTTTCGATAAAACCGCCGCCTGTTATGTGTGCGATTCCTTTTATTTCATACTTTTCAATTAGCTTCAAAATCGGCTTAACGTAAATTCTAGTTGGAGTAAGCAAAACGTCTCCCGGTCTTCCTTTTAATTCCTCATCGTACTTTGTAAGCTCGGACATAATGGGAGGGAACAGTTTTCTTACAAGCGAATAACCGTTGCTGTGTATTCCCGACGACTTTAATCCGACAAGCAAATCGCCTTCTTTTATAGTATTTCCGTTGATTATTTTATTTCTTTTTGCTATTCCGCAGGAAAAGCCCGCTATATCGTATTCGTCCTCCCCGTAAAAACCGGGCATTTCCGCGGTTTCTCCGCCGATAAGAGCGCAGCCTGCGATTTTGCATCCTTCCGCTACGCCTTTTACTATCTCCGACACTTTTTCAGGAACCAATTTTGAAAGAGCGATATAATCCAAGAAAATAAGCGGTTTTGCTCCTTGACAAACGATATCGTTCACGCACATTGCGACTGCGTCTATTCCGATACTGTCGTGCTTATTTAAAACGAAAGCGTACTTAAGTTTTGTTCCGACTCCGTCCGTGCCTGCAACCAATACTTCGCCGTCCGGCTCGTCGCTTAATGCGTAAAAGCCTCCAAAAGAGCCTAAATCTCCGACTACGTTTTTATCGTATGTACTTTTTACGTATTCTTTCATCATTTTAACCGCGCTGTAACCTGCTTCTACGTCGACACCTGCGGTTTTGTAATCTATAGCCATAACTCCCTCCTATTCAAAAATCGTTTTATCCCTTAGATACGCGTTTATATCCATAGGGTAAGCCCCGTCAAAGCAACCTGCGCAGAAATTGCCGTTTCCGCACGCTTTAATCAGCATTTCAAGCGGAAAATAATGCAGGCTGTCCGCGCCGATCATCTCGCAAATTTCTTCCTCGCTGTGACTTCCGCCGATAAGCTGTTCTTTCGTATCCATATCTACTCCGAAATAGCAAGGGAATTTTACAACCGGGCTTGCGACCACCATATGTACTTCCTTTGCGCCGTTTTTTCTAAGCAGGCTGATAATTTTTTTGCTTGTTGTTCCTCTTACGATAGAATCGTCAATTAAAATCAGTCTTTTACCTTGAATATTACTTCTAAATGCGGTTAATTTAATCTTTACGCTGCTTTCTCTTTGAGATTGAGAAGGTTGAATAAAGGTTCTGCCTATATAACGGTTTTTAGTTAAAGCGTCAACGTAAGGAAGCCCCGATACTTCGCTGAAACCTCTTGCGCTGACAAGCGCGGAATCGGGAACGCCCGATACTATATCCGCATCGACATGCACCATATTTGCAAGCATTTTTCCGCATTCGTATCGGCTATCATACACGCTTACTCCGTCTATAGTCGAATCGGAGCGCGCAAGATAAACGTATTCAAAAATACAAGGTTTTTTATCCGAACCGTTAAAATACCGCGAAGTATAACTGCCGTCAGAGTTAACCGTAATTATTTCGCCGGGATTTACGTCCCTAATAACGGTAGCGTCAAGTGCGTCCAAAGCGCAGGATTCGCTTGCAAATATTATGCTTCCGTCCTTTTCGCCCATAATAAGAGGCTTAAGTCCGAAGCTGTCTCTTACCGCAATAATTTGATTGCCGGCAAGAACTACGATTGCAAATGCCCCCACAAAGTTTTTTGCCGCGTCCACAACTCCCTGTTCTACGCTTTCCGAGCTGTATTCGTTAATGGCTGCCGCAACGACTTCGCTGTCAATGGATGATTGAAAAATATGACCTTTCAATATCATCCGCTTTTTTATATTCGGCGCATTTACAATATTACCGTTATGAGCAATCGCCATTCTTCCGAATCTTCCGTAAAAGACTACGGGTTGCGCGTTAACTACGTTACTACTGCCCGTCGTTGAATATCGGACGTGACCGATTGCCGCGTTTGACTCCGGAAGAAGGCGAAGTTCTTCTTCTGTAAAAACTTCGCTTACAAGCCCCATATTTTTATAGTAGGCAATCTTCTTTTCATCGTAGGATACCGCGATACCCGCGCTTTCCTGTCCTCGGTGCTGAAGCGCGAACAATCCAAAATAAATATCTCTTGCCAATTCCCTTTTTTCGGGCGAATGAATGGCGATAACACCGCATTCCTCATTTACTCCGAAATCTCTTACGGGAACCGTTATACTGTTTTTCATATTACTCCTTAATTCCGGTAAGCCTTGCCATAACTTCTCTGTAAGCTTCCTCTACGCCGCCCAAATCCCGTCTGAAACGGTCCTTATCCAGTTTTTCTTTAGTTATTGAATCCCAAAAACGGCAAGTGTCTGGGGATATTTCGTCCGCTAAGATTATTTCTCCCTTATATCTTCCGAATTCCAGCTTAAAGTCGATTAAATCAATATTTATATCCTTAAGATAAGCTCTGAGCAGATCGTTGATTTTAAAGCTCATTTTTTTAATTCTATCCATTTCATCCTGCGTTGCTATACCGATAGCAAGCGCGTGATAATCGTTAATCATCGGATCTCCAAGCGCATCGTCTTTGTAGCAAAATTCAAGTACGGTGGATTTAAGTACGGTACCCTCGGGAAGCCCCAGTCTTTTAGCAAGCGAGCCCGCTGCAATATTTCTCACTATAACTTCGATAGGAACAATTTTGACTATTTTTACCAAGGTTTCGGTATCGGAAATTTCTTCGATAAAATGCGTTTTAATTCCGTTTTTTTCGAGCATTTTAAACATTTGGTTACTGCATTTGTTATTGATAACGCCTTTTCCTGCGATTTGTCCTTTTTTAAGTCCGTTAAACGCAGTTGCGTCATCCTTATAAGAAACCAAAACGATATCCGGATTATCCGTTGCGAAAACCTTTTTTGCTTTTCCTTCGTACAGTTGTTGTAGTTTAGTTACGTTTGCCACAATTCGTTCCTCCTATTTGTTTTTTATTTTTAAAACAGCCATAATTTCGCTGTCGTCTTTTAATACTTTTTCCGCCATTTCAGCTTTATAAGCTTCAAGTTTAAGTTGAAGCGATCTATCCTCGATTGCAAGCATTTGAACAGCAAGCAAAGCCGCGTTTTCCGCGCCGTTAATTGCCACGGTGGCAACCGGAACGCCCGAAGGCATTTGAACGGTGGAAAGCAAACTGTCTAAGCCGTCCATAGTCGAGCTTTTTATAGGTAATCCGATAACGGGAAGGGTGGTATGACCTGCCATAATTCCCGCAAGATGCGCAGCCTTTCCCGCGGCGCAAATTATTGCGCCAAATCCGCTGCTTCTTGCAACATCCGCAAAAGTTGAGGCTTCGTTTGGAGTGCGATGCGCGCTTAAAACCCGAACCTCAAAGGGTACTTCGAAGAATTCTAAAGTTTTTACTGCCAAAATAATTACTTCGGCATCGCTTTTGCTGCCCATAACTATGGCGATTTTTTTCATATTTTCACCTCGTGTTTTTATTTTAGGCGTATAAAAAAGCCCTCGTTAAGACAAGGGCTTGGTTTTGCTTGCTTTTTTCTCCGCGGAAATAAGCGTTTGGAGGATAAGTGAGGAAATTGTCATAGGTCCTACGCCTCCCGGAACAGGCGTATAGGCGCACGATTTTTCCTTGCAGTTATCAAGGTCGATATCGCCTACGTTTCCTTCGTTGTAGCCTGCGTCAATAAGTACGGCCCCCTCCTTAATCCATTCCGCTTTAACAAACCGGGGCTTACCTACCGCGGCTACCACTATATCTGCGCGGCTTACCACCTCCGGTAAATTTTTCGTCTTTGAGTGGCAAATAGTAACCGTTGCGTTTTCGTTTAAAAGCATCATGGCAACGGGTTTTCCGAGAATCGGACTTCTGCCTATCACGACGGCTTCTTTCCCCGAAATTTCAATATTGTAATCTTTTAAAATCGTCATAATGGAAAGAGGAGTTGCACTATAAAAAGCCGGAAGTCCCATCGCCATAGCGCCGAAACTTTTTACGTTGACGCCGTCCACGTCTTTACTTATATCAATGGCGTTAAAGCATTTTTGTTCGTCGATATGAACGGGAACGGGATGCTGCAAAAGTATTCCGCATACATTATCGTCGCGGTTTAACTCATCTATTTTAGACAGCACGTCTTCGGTAGTGGAATTTTCGGGAAGTTCGATTTTTATAGAGCCTAAGCCTACTCGGTTGCAGGCGTTGCATTTCATTTTAACGTAAGTAACGGATGAGGGATCGGCGCCTACGATTATAGTAGCAAGAGAGGGCAAAAAATCTCCGCTGCCGCGGAGGGCTTCTACCCTCTTTTTCATTTCTTCTTCATATTTTTTGGAAAGGGACTTTCCATCTAAAACAACTGGAAATCTCATAAAATGATTTTACTAGATAAGCAATTTTTAGTCAAATTTTTTAAGCCTTAAATTTACATTCTTTTTTTATTTTTTCCTTTTAAATTTTCTATATTGACTATGATTCTATTTATTGTTATAATATCCAATACTATTTTTTATTTACATATAGGGAGGCAACCATGTCCATTCGAAACAAAAGATTTGCACTCGTGTCCGCTATTGTTTTTGTTGCGGTTATCTTAGCCATTTTGACTGTCGGCTTTTTACCCGCACCAATTGAAGTTTCGGCCTCAACAACCGAAGAAATCTCAATAGCCCATATTACGGATTTGCATATCTTTATTCCCGAGTTTGCAAACTCTTTGTCAAGCGCGTATATGCAAACCTACAACACCGATACCAAACTTCTTGAAGAAAGTCAGGCAGCCGTTGAAGCTACTTTAGACAAAATTTACGAAGAAGCTCCGATGTATATGGTCGTTACAGGCGATTTGACCAGCAACGGTGAAAAAGCCGGTCACGAAAGACTTGCCGAACTTTTTACCGATTTGACATCCAGAATGAGAAACCGCACCGATATGGATAGAAGCGGATTTCAAATTTACGTTACTCCCGGTAACCACGATATGTATAACGACCGCGCAAGCTCTTATATGCCTACGCAGGAAGAACTTGACGCTTGCGCAAGCGAAGAAGCTAAACAATCGCTTCTATCTAATTACCGCAGATACGTTCCTACCGTTAGTTTAGCTGACTTTGCCGATATATACGCAGATTTCGGATATGGACCCAATACCCTTGGAAATATCGAATATTTTTACGACAGTAATTATTTTTACGATGTTTCAAGCGGTCCCTTTGACCTTGCCCTCGCAACAAAAGAAGATATCAGCGCCTGGAAAGATGCCAACAAAGATTATTCGCTTCTCGCCGCGAAAGCCCGCTACGGCGCCCTTTCATATATAGTCAGAAACGGAAATATGACTTTAGTTTCTTTTGATTCGACTTTGCGAACTTTTGTAGGAAAAGAAAAGCACAACGCAATATACTCATATCTACCTTTAAGCCAGCGCCCCGACACTATGGGTTGGGAAGAAGCTACAGGAGGCTTTGTAAACAACGCCATGCTTTCTTGGGCGTGTTCAAGTTTAGCTTCCGACAATGCGGCAGGTAAATCCATTTTTGCTATTTCCCACCACAATTTCTTGCCACACTTTGATATGGAAGACGAAATTCTTAAGGATTTCACCCTTTATCAATGGGAATATATTGTTCAAAATCTTGCAAATACAGGCGTACGCTACGCTTTCTCCGGTCACCAGCACAGCAATGATATAGCTAATTATATAACTCAAAGCGGAAACGTTTTTTACGATTTTGAAACAGGCTCGCCTATTTCTTATTCCGCTCCTGCACGCTTTGTTACGGTGACCAGAAACACTAACGGAACCGCTTATTACGAAGACGTTAAAACCAGCGTTTACGGTATCAACGCATCTTTTAATTACACCGTTCCCAAATATAATCCCGAAACCGGTTTAATCGAACAGCAAACAAAATCTGTAACCAATCTTTTGAATTTGCTTGACGAAAAACAAACCGAACTACTAGACACGATTGTTCAAGGATTTATCTCGGACGGACTTTTCGGCACTCTTAAGGGAGCGGTAGACGGACTTAACGGACTTCTCGGAATGGACGACGCTTTATATAATATCGTAATTAAGGTTATCGACGATTTGGCGGATCTTGATATGATTAAGCCTACAATCAGCTCGGACAATAAAACATACTCTTTCGGGACCCAAACGACTGCAGGATATAATATCATTGACCTTGTTCAGGATATGGTATTTTGGTTTTTAGCGCAAGACGCAACGTTTGGCAGAGCAGAAGAACCTTTTGACTTTTACGACCTAGTTGAAGAAGTTTACAAAGGCTCTCTTGCAGGAGCAAACGGACCTACCCTTACCGCAAATCTTCAGTTCGTAAAAGATGCAGCAGACAGAGGCGAACTTACGACTTTCCTTTTTAACACAGTTTTGGACTTTTTATTGCCTCAACTTGAAATTATTGTAAACGCGCCTATCCGCTCGGATCTTACCGCACCCGTTTTAGCTTCCGGAACAGGTTTTGACATCGCTCAGCAGATAGCTGACGGTAAAACCAATCCCGATATGGACACTCTCGGCAAAACGCTTTATACCGCTGTACTCAGCGTTATAAAAAACAATCTCGAATACGATACGTTGTTCAACTTGATTTGCAGCGTTCCCAATGCGGTAGATAATATTTTAGGAAACGCGGCAATAGCTTCAACCATCGAAAGTTTCGGCGCACAAAGTGTGGTTGATACTGTAGTAGGCTATATGGATTACCTTGTAAATCTTAAAGCAGCAGGAAGCTTAACAAAATTCGTTCAAGATGAGCTTATTTCTAAATATCTCACTTCGTCTCTTTACGTTAACCTTGGTATTTATGTCGGACAAATACTTGAGGCCTTTGCTACCGACAGTACTCCCGACGGAGCATCCTTTAATAACAATTCGGGCTTTAACGTAACCAACGAAGAAGATTTTAACGTCTGCATTTCAAACGAGACCTACGGCGGATACGCTTATGCTAAAGGCGGAGATTTTGCTGACGGCACCTTGGATATTACACCTACTATCGAAAACGGAATGCTTCCTTCGATGCTTACCGTTTCTTTCGGCGAAAATGCCGCATCTGAAAAGAATTTTAAATGGTTTACCAAAATTGAAAAGAACGTATTGACATTAAACACCGTGCCTCAAAGCAATATCAAATACTGGACAACGGGAAATACGCCCACGGTTTTATCCGCAACAAGCGTTAACGTAGAAAAAGAAGTTCCGCTTATCGACCTCGGAATTATGTATCTTACCTACGAGCTTCAAACATATAATCAACATACCGTTTCTCTTACCGGTCTGACTCCTTCTTCGACATATTACTATCAAGTCGGAAGTGACGCATACGGCTGGAGCGGTACCTATACTTTCAACACCGAAGGCAGCGGTTCCTTCTCTGTTTTGGGAATAACCGATATTCAAGGTTCCGTGCAGAAGAATTATCAAGACAGCTTCAGTTCTATGAAAATCGCTTTGGAAACTGCCGGTAGTCCCGCCTTTATTTTAAGCTGCGGCGATAATGTGGACAAGGGAACTTCCGTATCCCAATGGGAATGGCTGCTTAACGATTTAAGAGACGTTTTCGGAAATTATTCCTTCGTTTCGGCAGTCGGTAACCACGAAGACAGTGATTTTGCGGTTTCCTCTCAAATATCTCTTCCCGAAGGAGAAGGCATTAACGTAAGCGAAAGCGGTTATTATTATTCGTTCAATTACAGCAACACACACTTTGTTGTACTTAATACAAACGACCTTTCGTCGGATAAAAATCTTTCAGAGGCTCAAACCGAATGGCTTACTGCGGATTTATCGGCAAACGATAAAAAATGGACAATTGTCCTACTTCATAAAGGACCGTACACCGCAGGTTCACATGCGTTTGACGCCGACGTTATAGCACTTCGCGCGCAACTTACTCCTTTGTTTATCGACGGCGGTGTTGACCTTGTGCTTCAAGGTCACGACCACACTTATTCGGTAAGCAAAAAAATCGGACGCGACGGACTTGAAAGTGCAGACGGCATTACTTATATTAACCTAGGCACGATGGGCGATAAATTTTATAATTATATCTACCACGAAGACGTTCTTTTAAAAAACAGAACTTCTGTAAGCAACGCATTGAGCGGTTATCTTACCGAAGAAAATAAGCTTGAGCTTACCGAAACACCCGTATTTATGAACTTAAAAATTTCGGATAGCGCTATAAACGTTGTAACTTATACAATCGTTAACGGCGAAGCGTACGAAGTCGATAATATTTTAATCGGTTCAGCACCCCGCGAAAAAGATTGGGCAATCTTGATTTTCAGCGCTCTTTGTGTGATCGTTTTAGTAATAATCATTGCTATTATAGTTACAATAGTTAGCAAAAAGAAAAAAGGTAAAAAAGGCGGTTCGCCCCTTTCTCCTGCGCCCGCTCCTCAAAACCAAAACACTTCCAAAAGTAAGCCCGCTCCCGTTAAAAGGGAAGAAAGGCATACCTCGGAGGTTGCTAAAGAGCGCGTTTTAGAAAGAATAAAAGAGCCTGAAAAAGCTCCAATTCGTCCAAGAATCGAGCGCCCAAGCGTTGCCGGCAGAGCTTCTTCAAATGGACAAATGCCTTCTAAAAAAGAACGCCCTTTTATTTAGGGGCAACGCCCCTAAACGGGAAAAAGAGTTATCCTCAGGGGCAGGATAGTCCTGCAAAACAAAAAGGCACTAAAGCTTTTAAGTCCTCTTTTTCTTTTGGTAAAAAAATAAAATTTGACCGCTATACAAGCCCTGCAGGTGCGAATAGTCCCACAGGTGTAAGCGGTGGGTTCCAATCTCCTATTGACAGCTACTCAAACGGAAAAGGAAGTCCTACAGGATTAAGCGGCGGATTTCAAGCACCGGTTAGCACTTACTCCAACGGTCAAGCCAGCCCAACCGGCATGAGCGGCGGTTTCCAATCTCCGATTGATAGTTTTTCAAATGGCAGAGGAAGTCCCACAGGCGTAAGCGGAGGTTTTCAATCTCCAATTGACAGTTATTCAAACGGCAAAGGGAGTCCTACCGGTGTAAGCGGAGGTTTTCAATCTCCGATTGACAGTTACTCAAACGGCAGAGGCAGTCCTACCGGTGTAAGCGGTGGTTTCCAAGCACCGGTTAGCACCTATTCAAACGGTAGAGGAAGCCCCACTGGTGTAAGCGGTGGATTCCAATCACCTATCGATAGTTATTCCAACGGAAAAGGGAGTCCTACAGGATTAAGCGGCGGATTTCAAGCACCGGTTAGCACTTACTCCAACGGTCAAGCCAGCCCAAC
>LAHS01003278.1_pt1 | contig 28973 bp, 26 predicted proteins | sample 329651 | NCBI WGS metagenome assembly LAHS01 (sample SAMN03275699, study PRJNA271635) | activated sludge metagenome | isolation source: sample C-1 Sludge from hydrolytic chamber (first chamber) of Anaerobic... | reverse complement strand
TAAAATTACCACCTTTACATTTTGTGCGGTATACCTATTAGGAACATTTGCTGCATTAATTTTCGGAAATACCGATACTGTTGTTTATGCCGCAAGTGAAAGCGCTCTTAAAATTGAAGGAAACTCCGCTTGGATTGGCGAATACCCGCAAACAGTTTGCAATGACGAAACTACGCTTACGGCTCTTTCTTCGGTCAGTCCAAGTGCAGACGGATACTACCACTATGGTGGCGAACGATATGCCAAATGCGTAGCAAAAATAGATACCGAGGGTGGCGGCATCTACAGCGACGGTACCACTCCCGTAAGTGATGAAACTAAGTATTTCAAGGTTGAGCCAATAAAATGGATAGTGTTGGAAAAGGACGAAAACTCATATCTCATTTTATCCGAAGTAATTCTTGACACTCACGCTTGGCAAACGAATATAACTGGTAATCCGAATTCTGCAGATTGCAAAATCACTGTAGATGTAAACGGAACTGCTACGGAATTGCCCGCATACGATTGGCAATATAGCGAAATCCGTGAATGGCTGAACGGCGACTTTTTCGACAAAGCCTTTAATGCGGACGCTAAAAAGTTTGTCGACACTATGACAACGCCTGCAGATATGACAACGTCTGACGTAGAAAGCGAAGGCTATGTAAATCTGCTTTGCAATGCGGAATTTGACAAATATGTCAATAGCATAAAGGATAAAGGCGCAAGCGATTATGCGAAGGCGCAAGAGCTTTTTTATCATTTTCACGACTACAAATACTCTTTCTATTGGTTAAATTCAAAACCCGTGGAAGGCTCATATTGGAGTGGCTATACAGGTTGCGTTTCTACCAGTCGCGGATATGAAATTTACGCAGCGGTGCCTGTTGATTTCGCTAAGATCGGCATCCGTCCCTTAATTTTTGTGAATGCAGAAAAAGCAGATGTTGTGCTGACCGATGCAGAGAAAGAGTCAAAATTATATAAAGGCTTGGAAATTGGCGGTATCGTGCTTGCCGTTGTGGGTGCCATCGGTGTTGCTGTAGCTGTTATACTTGATAAAAAACATTGCAATAAAAACGGAATTGACTATAAAACGCATAAGCCCGATAAAAAGTTTACGGCGATATTTGCCCCTATGTTTGCGATTGCAGCAATCGGCATAGTAATGTTTGCTATACCCGTGGCGCTAAACGGCGGTTTTGGAGGTGCAACCGCACCAGACGGAGTGTATTTACAGATAGAATCTACTATGGAGTCCAATCAAGTCGGACAGACGGCATTCAAATTTGACAGTAACGGCACGGCTTATTATACCGATTATTACGACGGCGGCAGTACGAATTGGAGAAGCGGAATGTGGACTCAAAGCGGCAGTAATATAACGGTAACCTTTTCGGGTACTTGGGGCTTTACACGGACTTACACGATAAATTCAAGTGGTGACACATTAAGTTATAACGGCACCGCCGCATACAAAAAACAGACGTAATATTTTTAGTCGGATAAATGTAAAGCGGACTTCAATTTCGGAGTTCGCTTTTTCTTTTGTCACTTAGGTGTGTGCTTGTCTTGATACAAGTGGCGGCGCAAAGCGCCGCCAGACAAGCACACGCCTTTTAACCCGAATCTAAAAAATAGGATAAAATCTGAAGCGCGGCGGAAAAAGCGTTCGCCGCTAAACCGCTTTGCGAATCGCTTTTTTCACCGCCACGGCATTTCGAGTTTTTTATCCCTTTATTTTACGAATTTCGTCGGATCAAATTTTTCGGCGTTTTTTTGTGCTTTACAGGCGTGTAATTTTTTGTCCGTTTTTTCGTTTCAGATTTGGACCGCATACAGAAATGTTGGAGTTTGTTATATTTTAGTAACGCTTTATACTACAAACGTTAACGGTAAGTTGTGTTTTAGTAACGCTTATAAAACAAACATGCACGTTAAGTTGGGATTTTGTAACGGTTGAGTTGCTTGATTTTTTAAAAAATCCGTGATATAGTTAAATTACATAGAAAAGACGTATAGCATACGAAATTCCTTTTATCAAAAACAACCATAGGGATTATGATAGAGTAATAGAAGAATCGTTGCCTATAATTATGCAGTTTATAGAAGTTGGAAAAAAATACGCTAGAAACGAATTTTTTGATTTTTAAAAAATTACGCTTCATAGTTTTAAGCCATACATCTCTTAAAATTTTTCACTTCGAAAACAACGGTCACACGTCTGTGCTTTGTTGTGAAAGAAAAGTAATTATCCTGCAACCGAGCAGAATAAATATACAATCTAAAACCTTAATCGACGAACTTAAAGTCGGTTAAGGTTTTTTATTTGTTACTGTTTAATTACTGTTATAGTTTTTATATAATTCTAATACGGATAGTTTTGATTTTTCTTTTTACTTTACATTAAATGCATAAATACAAATAAATATGCAAAAAGGCATAAAAAATGTTTGACAATATGCAAAATAATGTATATATATTATATAATCATAAAAAATATAGTGTTGGTTTAATATTGATTATTAAGTTAAGGGAATTTTTGAAAAGGAAAAATGTTTAAAGTATTTATTGATGGAAAAGAGGGCACGACAGGGCTCAAAATATTTGAAAGGATTTCTATGCGCAACGATATAGAACTCCTTAGCATAGATAGCCATTTGCGTAAAGATATAAGTGAGCGGAAAAAACTTATCAGTCTATCGGACGTTACCTTTCTTTGTCTGCCCGATAATGCCGCAATCGAAGCCGCAACATTTGTTGACAATGAAAATGTTAGGATAATCGATGCGTCAACCGCACACAGAACCGATAAGGATTGGGCTTACGGCTTTCCCGAGCTCAGCGAAGACTTTAGGGAAAAGATAAAAAACGCCAAAAGAGTTGCCGTTCCGGGGTGTCACGCAAGCGGTTTTCTTGCGTTAGTTTATCCCCTTATTAAAAGCGGAATATTAGGAAAAGATTACCCAATTACCTGTCATTCGGTTACAGGTTATTCGGGCGGCGGCAAATCAATGATTGCCGAATATGAAAATACCGACAGAAATAAATGTTTTGATAGTCCGCGTCAGTATGCGCTTACACAAAATCATAAGCACTTAAAAGAAATGCAATATATTGCAAATCTTGATTTTGCTCCGATTTTTTGTCCGATCGTAGCGGACTTTTATTGCGGAATGATGGTAACGGTACCTCTATACTCTAGGTTATTAAAAAATATAAGTTCCGTTTCAAAAATGCGTGAGTTTTATCAGGATTACTATAAAAATCAAAAATTTATTAAGGTAATGCCTGAAGAACCGAATATGCTTGCTGCAAACAGTTTTATAGGAAAAAACGAAATGCATATTTTTATCGGGGGCAATGACGATAGGATTTTATTATCTGCTTTATTCGATAATCTTGGCAAGGGCGCGAGCGGTGCGGCTATGCAGTGTATGAATATAATGTTTGGATTAAATGAGGAAACGGGTTTAATTTGAACCATAAAAATGAATTAAGTAAAAGGTGAAAAAAATGGAATTTACAGAAGGCGGAATATGCGCACCGATTGGATTTTTGGCAAACGGAATACACTCCGGAATCAGAAAAAATAAAACCAAAAAAGATTTGGCTTTGATAATAAGCGAGGTTGATGCCGCCGCTGCCTGCGTATACACAACTAACCTTGTAAAAGGCGCTCCGATATATGTTACACAAAATAATATTGAAAGCAGCGGTATAGCAAGAGCCTTTATCGTCAACAGCGGCAATGCAAATACCTGCAACAGTAACGGAATTGAAATAGCGGAAAAAATGTGCGAATTAGTACATATTCATACAAAGGTAGACAGCAAAAAAGTTATCGTAGCATCCACCGGTGTCATCGGTCAGCCATTATCAATTGAGCCGATAGCAAACGGAATGAAAGAACTTGCTTATGGACTTGGCAAAAAAAGTTTCGAAGCAAATGAAGCAATAATGACCACTGATACTATTTTTAAAGAAGTTGCGGTAAAATTTGAGATTTCGGGAAAAGAGTGTCACATAGGGGGGATTGCTAAAGGCTCGGGTATGATTCATCCGAATATGGCTACAATGCTTGCTTTTTTAACAAGCGATGTCAATATTTCTCCGGTTATGTTAAAAAAAGCATTAAAAAAAGATGTAGAGAGCTCTTTTAATATGTTGAGTGTCGACGGAGATACGTCAACAAACGATATGTTAAGCATTATGGCAAACGGACTTTCGGGAAACGATTTAATCGACACCGAAAATAAGGATTATGAAATTTTTTGCGAAGCCTTGAATTTGGTTACGACCAAACTTACTATGCTTATGGCAAGTGACGGCGAGGGAGCAACGAAAATGTTGGAATGTTACGTTTACAACGCAGACAGCACCGATACCGCAAGAAAAGTTGCAAAATCCGTTATTTGTTCCTCGCTATTTAAAGCCGCTATGTTTGGGGCGGACGCAAATTGGGGCAGAGTACTTTGCGCAATAGGTTACAGCAAGGCAAATGTCGATATTAATAAAATCGACGTAGATTTCATCTCAAATGTAGGCAAAATCTCAGTTTGTAAAAACGGTAGCGGAATAGCTTTTTGTGAAGATGTGGCAAAAAAGATATTGCTTGAAAAAGAAATACAAATTGCCGTAAATCTAAACAGCGGAAGTTTTAGCGCAAAATCCTGGGGTTGCGATCTCACTTACGATTACGTCAAAATTAACGGTGATTACAGGACTTAATTAGGAGAAAATTATGAGTATTACCAATATCGAAAAAGCGGAAGTGTTAATTCAGGCATTACCGTATATACAAAAATATAAAAACCGTATTATCGTGATAAAATACGGCGGCAACGCGATGATTAATCCCGATCTAAAGAATGCGGTGATGAGAGATATCGTATTATTATCGCAAATCGGAATTAAAATCGTATTGGTTCACGGCGGCGGTCCCGAAATATCGGATATGCTCAAAAAAATCGGCAAGAAAACGGAATTTATAGGCGGACTTAGACAAACCGACGCAGAGACGGCGCAGATAGTGCAAATGGTACTTGCGGGCAAGGTCAATAAGGATTTGGTAAATTTAATCGGAAGTAACGGAGGAAAAGCCATCGGACTTTGCGGTATTGACGGAAATATGATAGAGGCGGAAATACTTGACGAAGAACTGGGGTATGTTGGGAAAATTACGAGCGTAAACGTGCAACCTATACTGGATATTTTAAGTCAGGGATATATCCCAGTTATTTCAACTATCGGATACGACAAAGCGGGAAACATATATAACATCAACGCCGACACGGTTGCGTCAAGAATCGCAGGCGAACTTAAGGCCTACAGTATGATTTCTATGACAGACATAAGAGGCATTATGAGAAACACGCTTGACGAAAATTCCTTAATTTCCACAATCAATGTCAGTGAAGCTCCTGAGCTTATAAAGGAAGGAGTAATAAGCGGGGGAATGATACCGAAAGTAAACTGCTGTATAGAAGCAATCAGACGGGGAGTTGGTAAGGTTTTTATAATTGACGGAAGAGTCCCTCACTCGATTTTAATCGAAGTCTTATCCGATGAAGGTATCGGAACAATGTTTATTTAGACTATGAAAAATATAATTGAAACGGATAAAAATTATCAGGCAAATACATATTTAAAGACCGATGTGAATTTCGTATCGGGCAGCGGCAGTTATCTATTTGACCTTGACGGCAAAAAATATATTGATTTCGGCAGCGGAATAGCCGTCAATACGTTGGGCGTATCGGAAAAAGGATGGGCAAAAGAAATTTATAAACAAGCCAAAAAATTAAATCATACGTCAAATCTTTTTTATAACGAGCCGTCAACGAAACTTTGCGAATTATTGTGTAAAAAAAGCGGTATGAATAAGGTTTTCCTTTGCAATTCGGGAGCGGAAGCAAATGAATGCGCTATAAAAACCGCAAGAAAATACAGCTTTGATAAATACGGAACCGACAGATACGAAATTATTACTCTAAAAGGTAGTTTTCATGGCAGAACGCTAGCCACTTTATCCGCTACCGGGCAGGATAGCTTTCATACAAAATTCAATCCTTTTTTAGAAGGTTTCAAATACGTAAAAGCAAATGATTTTGATGACTTTAAGAATTCAACCACCGACAAAACCTGCGCCGTTATGCTGGAGCTTATCCAAGGCGAGGGCGGCGTAAACGTTCTTGACAAAGAATACGTAAAAAGGATTAAAGCGTTTTGCGATAGTAAAGATATCCTTTTAATTATTGACGAAGTTCAGACTGGCAACGGCAGAACGGGTTATTTGTACGCTTATATGGGTTACGGCATTACTCCCGATATTGTGACGACCGCAAAAGGTCTTGGCGGAGGTTTGCCTATCGGCGCGTGTATTTTTAACTTTAAAACGCAAAACGTATTAAGCTTAGGGGATCACGGTTCGACTTTTGGAGGCAATCCGATTTGCAGTAGCGGCGCAATTTATATTCTTAACCATTTAAATAATGACCTTCTAATAAGTGTAAGAGAAAAATCAGCTTATATTTTTGAAAAAATAAATTCCTTTGAAAACGTGAAAGAAGTAACAGGTATGGGCTTGATGATAGGCATATCGATTAAAGTCGGCAACAATAAGGAAATAATGAAAAAATGTAAGGAAAAGGGGCTGATAGTCCTCACGGCAAAAGAAAAAATTAGGCTTTTGCCTGCGCTTACTATAGATTACGAAACCATTGAAGAAGGACTGAAAATATTAAAAGAGGTAATTGAAAATGAAGCATCTGTTAAAACTGTCTGACCTAACCGGAGGCGAAATATTGGATATTTTAAATCTTGGCGACCAGTTAAAGTTCGATCAAAAAAACGGCATCGAACACAAATATTTAGAAGGGAAAACGCTGGGTATGATTTTTACAAAAGCATCCACCAGAACGAGAGTTTCTTTTGAAGTCGGAATGTATCAGCTTGGCGGAAAAGCATTGTTTTTAAGTGGAAATGAACTGCAGCTAGGAAGGGGAGAACCCATTGCCGATACTGCAAGGGTATTATCAAGATATCTTGACGGAATTATGATAAGAACGTTTAAGCAAAGCGACGTTGAAGATTTGGCAAAATTCGGTTCCATTCCTATAATCAACGGTTTGACGGATTATTGTCATCCCTGCCAGGTGCTTGCGGATTTGATGACTATAAGAGAATATAAAGGAACTCTTAAGGGGTTAAAACTTGCTTTTATCGGCGACGGAAACAATATGGCGAATTCATTGATTGTAGGCTGTATTAAAGTCGGTATGAGTGTTTCTATCGCTTGTCCTAAAGATTATAAACCGGATGAAAAAATCGTTGAATGGGGCTTCAAAACGGGTATGCTTACGGTTACCGAAAACGTAGTTGAGGCAATATCAGATAGCGACGTTGTTTATACAGACGTTTGGGCTTCAATGGGACAAGAACAGGAAAAAAACGAGAGAAACAAAGCTTTTATAGGATATCAAATAAACGAAAAAAATATGGCTTACGCGCATCCCGATGCTATTGTAATGCATTGTTTGCCCGCCCACAGAGAAGAAGAAATAACCACGGAAATATTTGAAAAACATAGCAAAGAAATATTCGACGAGGCAGAAAACAGATTGCACGCACAAAAAGCGGTAATGGTTAAATTGATGAATAAATAACATAGAATTTTTTTAATAAAACTATTATTAAATACGCAATTTTCGTGATTAGTCAAATTAAAAAAATTTAAGTATATTTACAATATTTTTATATGTTATAATGTAAAAAATAGCATAAAAAATAGGGAAAAATGGGTAAGATTAAATTTTCTCTCGAACAAAAAAAGACGTTTGTAGACATTTTGATAATTACGGCAATATCTTTATGTTTCCTTGCCGTTTATTTTGTGTTTCAAAAACAAATAATTAATATAATAAAACATAATGATATCAGTGTATTAGCGCGCACTCTTCTTGCGGCGTGTTTTCAATTCGGGATAGCCGGATTAGGTTTAACTGCCGTTTCAATATTGAGAAAAGAAACCTTAAGCTCGCACGGACTTAAAAAAAAGGGGATAGTTTTATCAATTATTCTATGCATATTATGTTTTATGCCTTATATTATTTTTTCTTTGGCAACGCATCAAGCAAATGAGTATTTTCCATTTAAAAGCGTTTGGACAACAAAAGAAGTTTTAAAAAGTAATTTTCCTACAAACGTGATCGGAATGTTGATAATCGGAATTTCTTGGGGTTTTTTTGAAGCGTTCAATTATGTTGTTATCAGCGATAAAATTAACAAATGCTTTCCAACTAAGCACAAATGGCTTAACTGGGGCGCGATATTTTGCTCTGCTAGTTGTATTTTAATTCACGGATTGGTCGGAATAAATTTTTCGGATATTGTTGAAACTCTTTGCGTAATAATTATTATTTACGGAATGCTTTTGGCAAAAGATTATACCGGCAATGCGTGGGGTTGCGTTTTTATTTTTATTTTTCTTTGGAACGCATTTTGATTTTGAGCAAAAAATAATTCAGTTCTTTATTCATTAGTAATTTATCTAATTTATAATAAAAACAGCACGCAAATTGCGTGCTGCTTTGTTGATCGTGGTATGGTAATCTTATAAGGTTCCGGTTATAACTAAATAGCTTACGCCGGGATTTACAAGCCATGCTCCGCTTACGGTGTCTTGAACGAACGTTGCACTGGGAACAGTGATTTGACCCGCAACTGTAGAAAAGACGCCGGTCGTAGCGTTATATGAATACTCAGTGGGATCCGCCCAAGCGCTTCCGTTAAACGTTACCGTAATGGCGCTGAGTAAAGGATTGAATGTGTCGGTTATTGATACATTGTCGCCGGCGACAGCCGCAGTATTTCCGAAATTTTGTATTATAAAGGTATATGTTATTTGATCATCTTCAGTAACGACTGTAGGATCCATTGTCTTAGTAATCGTTAAATCCGGAGCAGCTTCGGGATTAATTGTTTCTGTTGCTTCAACATCAACGGATAATCCTCCGCCGGAAACAACTATATCATTTGTAATGCTGTCAGTAATGTCCAAAGGCGCATATTGATTGGTTTCAACTTCGTACATAATAATTGTGTTTCCGTTTGCAGGAACGGTGATTCCGCTAATAACAAGCGGAGGGCCGGCTACTACCGCAGGATCGGCTTGCAAGGTTCCGTTTTGATAATACCTTATTGAATCTGCGATATATGTTAAGGGAACAAGCGTTCCAGTTCCAAACGTGTATTCGCCTAAATTATCGGTTAGCGTTAAGCCCGTAAAGGCAGTTGTACTTGAATTTACAAGTGTAAGGACGTATGTAACTTTATCGTCATAAACGTAGGTATCTACCACAGCGACTTTTGTTGCGGAAAGAACGGTATTCAGTTGTCCGGTTACGATATTAGAATTTCTTACATTGCCGTTAAACGTTAGTGTTGCTTAATTTGTGAATTGTGCCATAATATTTTCCTCCTATGTAGGGATAGATATCCCCTAATCTCATAATATGAATCAAATCGTTTTTTGTTTAACCGTAAGATTATTTTATTCACGAAATAATACCAAAACTTATTGACAGGTAAAATGTTGAAGCATATACTGTGTATAAACAATATGCACAGTGGAGGCAATATTATGTTGAAGGTTGAAGGTCTTAATAAGAATTTTCCTTCGTTCAGTTTAAAGAACGTTAGCTTTGAACTTCCTAAAGGATATATTTTGGGCTTTATCGGAAAAAACGGTGCCGGCAAGACGACGACTTTAAAGTGTATCCTCAATTTTATAAAGAAAGATAGCGGCAAAATAATAATTTTTGATAAGGATAATATCCAAGATGAAATCGATATAAAGCAAGATATCGGTTTTATGCTTGGAGAAGCGGATTATTATTTAAAAAGCAAGGTAAAAAAAGTCGCTTCCGTATATAAGCGTTTTTTTAAAACCTGGGACGAAGAGAAATATTTAAATTGCTTAAAACAATTTAACATCGACCAAAACAAGCAAATCGGCGAACTATCTACAGGTATGAGAATAAAACTTGCGATAGCTTTTGCAATTTCTCACGAAGCAAAGCTGTTTATTTTTGACGAACCTACAAGCGGACTTGATCCTATTGCCAGAAACGATATTTTACAGCTTTTTTCCGAAATTGTTAAAGACGGCGAGAAAAGCATTATTTTTTCTACTCATATTACATCCGATCTTGATAAATGCGCGGATTATATATTGTATATCAAAAACGGAGAAATAATAGCTAATACCTCGAAAGAAGAGCTTATTGATTCCCATATTTTGATTGCAGGAAAAAAAGACGATTTAACCGATGGGCTTAAGTCGCGCTTAATAGGATATAAAATAAACGCTTTCGGTTTTATAGGACTTATGAAAAAAGACGACTTAATAAAAGACGACGATTTTCAAATGGAAATTCCGAACCTTGAAGATATTATGATTTATTACGATACGGAGGATTTAAAATGAAAAATCTTTTGATTAAAGAAATTAAATTAGTGGTTTCTCCCGCGGTCTATTTGTTCGGTTTGCTCTCAGCGTTGCTACTAATTCCGTCATACCCTTATATCGTAGGAGTAAGCTATTTTATTTTTGCTATTCAAATAACTTTCGGTACAGCAAGAGCAAATAACGATCATCTCTTTACTGCGATGCTTCCGATTCCGAGAAGTGACGTAGTTTTATCTAAGCATATAAACGTTATTTACACCCAAGCAGTACAATTGTTATTTGCGGTTCCTTTTGCAGTAATTTCTTCGTTAGTTTTAAATAAGTCAGGAAATCCTGTCGGAATGGATGCAAATCTTACGTTTTTCGGAGAAGCGCTGATTGCTTTTTCGGTATTTAATATTGTTTTTCTGCCCGAATATTTTAAAAGCGGTTATAAAATGGGTGTTCCTCTCTTGCTTGCAATCGCAGCATATATTTTGTTTATTGCGGTATTCGAATTTACGGTAGCGTTTGTGGGGGTTTTGCATCAAGCATTAGACGGGATAGGAAGACAAAACATATATCAAGCAATCGTTTTTGTTGTCGGAATAATAATATATATCCTTACGATGTATCTTTCGTATGAGCTATCGAAAAAAAGATTTGAAAAAGTCAATTTATAATGGATATAGTAATTTCCGGGAAGAGCGATAAGCCTATATACTTGCAGATTTACGAACAAATTACCTCCCAAATAATCAAGGGAGAGCTTAAGTCCGATTATTGTCTGCCTTCAATCAGGGTAATCGCATCCGAAATCGGAATAAGCGTAATTACTATAAAAAAAGCTTGGGAACTTCTGGAAGCAAACGGCTTTATTTATACGAAGGCAGGAAAGGGGTGTTTTGTAGCAAGTCACGCAGAATCAAAACTAAATGATAAGGCAAACCTTATCGCAAGTGAAAAACTTGATAAAGATTTGCCTTTTTATAAAAATCTTGGACTAAGCATAAAAGAGCTTATACGGCTTATATCGGAAAAATATTAATTTGGTTTATATTCAGATATGTATCCGTCTTTCATTCTATAAACTTCATCAACCTTGGGTAAAATACCCAAATCGTGAGTCACAATAATAACAGCGTAGTTTTTTTCCTTTGCAAGCTTAACCAAAAGTCTGATAATATTATCGCTGTTTTCTTCGTCGATATTACCCGTAGGCTCGTCGGCAAGAAGCAACTTAGTATCCATTGCAAGAGCTCTTGCGATTGCGACGCGCTGTTGTTCTCCGCCGCTAAGCATTGAGGGCAAGCGGTTGAAAACGGTATCCGGAAGTCCTACTTCCAAAATTAAACTATGGCTGATTTTTTCCGCTTCCAGCGCTTTAATTTTTCTGAGTTCCATTGGATACATTACATTTTCGGTTGCGGTAAGCAAGGGCATTAAATGGAAGCTTTGATAAATAACTGAAACTTTTTCCTTGCGGTAGTCGTCCAATTTCATTTTTTTAGTTGAAACGCCTTCGTAAAAAACGTCGCCTTCTGTAGGCGTGGAAAGCCCTGCCATCAAAGACAGCATAGTTGATTTTCCGCTGCCGGATTTTCCGATTATTGCGTAAACCTTGCCTTGTTCAAACGATACGCTTATACCCTTTACCGCTTCTACGGTCTGATATTTATTTTTGTAGGTATAACGGACATCCCTTAGTTCCAAAATACTCATTAGCTTACTCCTTTTGCGACAGTATTTCCATAACGGGAACTTTCATCATAAGCGCTATAGAAAGCGCACTGCCCGATAGATATATAATAATAAACGCTAAAATACTAAGGCATTGCAATAGCGTTGCATTTGTAATTAATAGCATGCCTAAAAAGCCTATTAGGGCACCCAAAGTACACATTATTAATTGTTCAATAAAGAATGACAAAAATACTTTTAACCGTCCCGTACCGACGCTGCGCATAACCGCAAGCTCGTTTTTTCGAGATACTGTAAGTAGGTATGATACTAAAAATCCAATTATAATTGAAAGGAAAAACATCGCGCCGTAAATAAATTTTAGATAACGCAGTGTTTGATTTAGATTTGAAACGGTATCTAAAAATTCCTTATCTTGTATTTGAATTATCACACGGTTAAAATCGAGAGAACCGACTTGAGACAAACGTAAAGAAGAAAGGGAATCTTTAAATTCATCCAACTCACTTGCGTCATTAAGGGTAAAAGAAGCGCTCTTTAATATTGTTTTATAATTCCACCTTTTGCCTTCCAGTATATCGCTAAAAAGACTATAGTTATCAAATGAGCAGTAGATCGATTCGTTTTTGCCGACCTTATTAAACAAACCTACAATTTTGAAATTTTGGATAACAAAATCATCCTCGTCCTGATTTAAATTATATATTCTAATAATATCATCTAATCCGATATTATTGCTTTCCGCAAAGGAATAGGGCACTACGCAAAGATCTTTTTCATTCCCAAGAGAAGTAAAGCCATAACCTTCAAGAAATTCTATTTTAATCTCGTTTTCTCCGTAAAATTCAGGCGACTTGATTATGTTATTTGTATATATCGTTTTGGGTTCGGTTTTTAGCTTGTTAATATATGTTTCGTAAGCATAGGAATTTTGGGGAATATTATGCTTGATTATTGTGCCTTTAGTTCCGTTGCTATATTCGTAAACGCCGCCGTAAAGATAATTGGTTTCCCACGAAACGTTTAAATCGGAAACGTAACCTGTGTTGTAAATCGAATTAAGGGTATCCGCTCCTATAACCAAATTGCCGATGGCTTTTCCTTTCGTATCGGTAGCGATTACTTCAAGTTTTGTATTTTTAATCACATCGTTTAGCATATCGTTATAATTTGCCGTAACGATATTTAAAATGCTGAAAAATGACTACCACAAGGGAAACGACTGCTACGGCTATTCCTTTGGCTTTTCCTCTTGCTATGGAGATTACCGCATATTTAAGCGCGCCTCTTATATATATAAAAGAATGTTTTACCTTAATATGCTTAACGGTTTTTTTCTTTTTTTCTTTATAGTTATTAAAAGGATTGGTTTTTATTAAACACATCATTATAGAGCTAAACGACAGCGCGACCGTTATAACGCAAATACATGTTATAAGAATGATAAAAGGATTAACCTCAAAATTTAAAACGAAGGGTTGCTGGATTCCGAGCCTTGCAGAGCTGAAGTTCAAATTGTAGGTATATAGCGATTGTATATAAGCAAAAACCTTACCGAAAACCAAGCCGAATAAAATATAACATAGCACTCCGGAAAGAAACGCTATCGGAGCAATAATTAAAGTCGTACCCGATAAAATATAGCCATACAGTGATTTTTTTCCGCTGCCCAAGGAATCCATAATTGTAAGGGTATCCTTTTGTTTTCCTACAAAAAGAAATGCAAACAACGCTAAAAATACCGCTCCCACTATAATGCTTACGATAGTTATTATCATACCTATTTTAGATAGCGCGGAAAGGATGGAAAACGCGGTAAAGTAACCTTGATCGAAAACGGATAAAATAATATTTTCGGGCAACAAATCCGAAACAGATTCAATAAAGAGATCGGCTGTTCCGTTTTTTATTTTAGCTTGTCCGAATTTATAGCCGTAAACGGAGGTCGCAAGGGAATTTTCTCTTGGAATATAAACGGTTGCTCTTAGATCTTTAGGAGAATCAATAATACCAACGACGGTAAAATCAGCGTCAATATCCGGCACTCCCTTAAAGCAATATTGCTTTAGTGAAAAGCCGTCTTTTTTGAAAAACGCGTTAAAATTGGTACTGTCGCCGACTTTTAAATTTAAAGCGGAAGCTAAAAATTTGGTTATAATAATTTTGTTTGAATTGCTTAAAGTTTCCGATTCGGTAAAAAATCTTCCTTCCAAAAGGGTGCAATTTTGCTGATGAAATACGTCTAGCGCATTTATGTCGGAGGTTGAGACAACGTTAACCATATTATTATAACGTCTGTAATTTTCCGCAAGTTGTAAATACTCAGGATTTTCTCTTAAAAAATCTTGTACGGTTCCTTCTATTTTTTCAAAAGGAGAAAGAGATTTAAGCGTTGAATATTGAAAATCCGTCTCATCTACATTGATCAGTCTGAAATGTGGGTTTGCGCTAGGCCCTAAAAAGAACTCTCCGTGAATAAGATAATTTCCTTCCGAAAGAACTTTATCGTTTAAGGTCAAATCAAAAAAGCAAATATTTTCTAAATAATCGGCTTCGGAATAAACAACATCATAAATATAACCCATTACGAAACCGTGTACGAGCAGCTCCGGACTAAGCTCGGCAAAAATAATTGCGGGTTTGCTTTCTTCTACTAAATAATTAGTAAATTGATACTCGCTAAATTCTCCTTTTCCTAAAGAACTGTCATCCCACTTTAAAACATAAGGATTTTTCTTTATTTTTTCCGTATCAATAGAGTCGATAATTTCGGTAGCACCTTCCGATATAGATGAAATATCGGGATAATTGTCGCCTATGTATTCAAAAGTAGCTATCGTGGAATAATCGGAATCAAGATTTTTAATAAAATTTTCGCTCTCGCTCCACATTTCTACGCCAGTGCATAGAAAAATGGTTATTATACAAGTCAAAATTAAAAATAAAACTGTCTTAAAAGGCGTTCTTAAAACGCTTTTTGCGCTATTTCTAAATATCATAATAGTATAATAATAATACTTAATCGAAAAAAGTCAAAAGATTGGCTTTTATATTTAAAGCTTTTTGAAAAAATCGCACATTTTATCGTTGACTAATTTACTGTCCTTCCATTCGGGATATAGAACGTTATAAACGTGCGTTAAGCTTTTATCTTTTTCAAGCCTTTGATATTTTTCAACAAAGTGCAAGCTATAGGGAATATTTTTTTTATCAAGCTCACTGGCTAAATTTATTGTATTGGATTTTATAAAATCCCCATAGCTTGACGACATAAAAATCGGCGGAAAGTTTTCTAGCTTATTATTTTTAATGGTTAGGCATTTATAAAATCTATGATTTTTATATTTTTTTTCACCGAAAAACAGCCTGATATATTCCTGAGCAAGGGGTAATTTGATTTTTGCAATCGCTTCGACGTCAAACGCTCCGCAGGTAAAGCCGACACCTTTAAATTCAATTTTTGAAGAAACTCCAAATAATTCGCAAAGAGTTTTATCCCCAAGGATTGATAAGGAAAGGGCAGAGTAATGCGCTCCTGCGCTATCTCCGGTCAAAAATAAATTGGTTAAATCTAAACCGTATTTTTCACCCTCCTTTAGTACCCAGTTAAAAGCCATAAATATATCTTGAATGGGAATAGGCAGAGTACAGCTTGGGAAAAGATGATAATTAATTCCGATTACAGCGAATCCTCTTTTTGCGAGGTCTTTGCAATAATGCTTATTAAGCTCTTTATTTCCGTACATCCAGCCGCCGCCGTGAATATCAAAAATCGTTTTATAAGGTTTTTTAAGTCCTTCGGGTATGTAAATATCCAAAAGATGATCGGTATCGCTATCGTCGGCGTAAGGAATATTCAGAAATTCCGTTATACCTGTAATCGGCGTTTTCGAGCTCAAATTTTTTTGGTCTTTTTTTGCGGTTAATACCCAAAATGCATTTAAAACTTTTAAGCTTAAACTTTTTCTGCTTTCCATACTGCCTCCGTTAGCATTAATATTTAATAAATAGTAAAATATTTCAAAATTTATGTCAATAAGGGCTTCTTTCACGCTACCCCCTTAAAAACTTAACATTATCTTCACATTTTATCGTTAATTATCAAAAATCACCTATTTTTCATATAAAATACACTATTTTTCACATATTTTTAAGATAAATCGTTAAAAGAAATTTAAATTTTTATATTATACTCTCATCGAAATTGAGGAAACCCTATGGAAAGAGAAGATTTAATACAAAATCTGAATAAAAAGCCTTTCTTAAAAGGACTTGATAAATACAGAAACCTAATCGGAATTATCTGTTTGATTATGCTCGTTCCTTTCGTAATTTTTAACGTCACAGTACTTATTGTAAATATAGCTACTGACGGCGCACCCTCGTTTTTCGGAGTAACACCTATTTTGCAACTTAGCACCGCAATGGACGGAAGCGGAGTTGCGGAAAAAGGAGATATGGTTTTTATAAAAAAAACTGATGCATCTCTTTTAAAAGAAGGCGACGTTATCGGTTACAGAATCGGAGAAACCGTCTATATAAGAAGAATTATCGCTGTTTCTAAAAAGAATCAAGAAAACGTATTTGTTACAAAAGGCGACAATAACAAAAGAAGGGATAACGCTAACGTAAGTGAAAGCCAAATTATTGGAGTTGTTAATACCAGCGTTAAAAAACTGGGAAACTTTGTGGAATTTGCAAGGTCCCCTATAGGAATTGCGTTGTTAATCGGTTGTCCTCTTTCGGCATATCTACTTTTCGACATAATAACAAGCGTTTTATATAATAGAAAACTAAAGAAAAGTAATGACGAAAAGCTTGACAAAAAGTTTTTGGATGAAAATCTAAAGGAAAAAAATCCTAAAGCAGATCAAAACATAAACGAAGAAACGACAACGGAAGAAAAGATAGGGAAAGAAAAAACAAAAACACTCGAGTTAATCGAAAGCAATATAACAAATATATAAAAAATTGGAGGAAAAAAACATGAAAACAAAAAATATGAAAAAAAATTGGATTCTGCGCGCGGCGCTTTTGGTATTGATTTTAACATTAGTTACCTGGAGTCTCGTTAGCGGAACATTTGCAAAGTACACCGAAACGGTAACCGGCACGGACAGTACAAGAGTGGCAAACTTCGCCTACACTGTAGAGGACTCAAAGGGCTCGGAAATGAGCACGGTTTCCGTTGCCAGTATTGCGCTGTTTGATTGTGTAGATAATGGCGTTGCAGTAATAGACGGCGTTAAATTGATTGCTCCCGGAACGACAGGTAATTTCGGTCTTAAAGTAAGCAATACATCCGAAGTTTTGGTTGAAGCAGCGTTTAACCTTACTCTTACCGACACAAGCGAAAATTCAATTCCCGTATACTTTACATACGAGGGTAATAACTATGCTGATTTTTATACCGAAGAAAATGCAACCACAGCAATAAGCGGTGTAACACTAAGCGGAACGATTGAAGACCTTGCAGCGGTTTTATCAGCAGAAGCAAGCGAAATCGCAGTAAACGATTATATTGACTTCGCAATTACTTGGACTTGGGCATTCGAAGCTAACGGCACCGTTCAAAACAACGCATCTGATACAGCTTTAGGTAACAAAGGCACCGACACCTTAACTCTTGAAGTTGCAGCCACGATTTCACAGCTTAACGGTTAAGCTTAATTATCTATGGGGGCGCAAATGGATAAGATCAAAAAAAACAAAAAGCTTTTCGGTATTATTAAAGGATTCTTTATTGTAATACTTGCGCTCCTTTTATTTATTAATGTTTATAGTATTGTCGGGCGTCTCATATTTCATGAGGCGCTCCCCAAATTGTTCGGACTATCAGATGCGGTAGTATTATCCGGCAGTATGAGTCCGACAATCAATGCAGGCGATTTAATCGTAATCGCCGAAAAAAATAGTTACAATACGGGCGATATAGTTACATATGAAAATAACGGTTTGGTAACTCACCGTATTGTCGAAACAAAGGAAAACGGCTTTATTACAAAAGGCGACCACAATAATACAGAAGATAAATTAGTGTCGCCCGATCAAATTCGAGGAAAAGTTGTCTTGATCTTACCTAAAATAGGCTATATTGTATCGTTTTTTAAAACACCTTTGGGTATGGTCATTATCATCGGAGTAGCGGCAATTATTTTGGAAATGCCTACGATTATAACAAAAATTAAAAATAAAAAAGTAGGGCGCGAATATGAAAAACAATGATTTTATTAAAAAAAATATAAGCCGTAACGCGCTTTTCTTTCTTATACTTGCTGTTTTAGTTGCATTTTTAATCGGAAACCAAAATACTTACGCAAGATTTACGGATACAACATTCGGAAGTGACACTTCAATTGTTGCAAAGCCGATATTGACATTAAATTGTGAAAGCGATTTTTATATAGAAGAGCAGGGATATTACCGTTTTTCCATATCTAATTTTGAGGGAACAACGCTTACGCAGACACCTCTTAAATACGAAATCAGGATCGTAACCGATGTCGGCACCATTGTCGCGCCTTCAAGTTTATCTATTGCGTCCTCATCCGATTACAGCGATAATACTATTTTATTAAACGAAGCAACTAGAGTAGAAAACGGTGTTTACTATTATCAAGACTCCTCTATGAAATTTGGGCTAAGTGAAAGCACAGTTTATTATGAATTGGTTTTTTCGGGTTTGAATCCCGGTGAAGCAACATTTGACATTGAAGTCTATGCGGAGCAATCAGATAATTAAGGAGCAAATATGGATAAATTTAAAAAAAATTTATTTTTAATACTTATCCTTGCGGTAATCAGTTTATCGCTTATCGCTCCTTCCGCGACTTTTGGAAAGTACGTTTTGCTGTCGCAAAAAACCGTCAACGTAGAGGTCGGCGGACGAACCGCATATAGAAATTTTGTATACGTCAGCGGACAAAGCAGTTATTTGGGAAGTGAAATTACAAAAAGAAACGGACTATCTCCTTATACACCCTTTTTAACCTTAAACGATGCTTACACATATTTAAACAATGCAAAGAATACATCGGTTGAAGCCGCAACCGACGGAACGTATTATATTATACTAAGCGGAGACATAAACCTTCAAACTATTGCTTCTAATCTTGTTAATCCTGATATTTTTAATTTGGAAGCTACAATTACAGCTTTTGTCGATAACAACTTCGGCTTTTCCGATGACGGTTATTTATTTCAAAACTTTGAAAGTCGCTTAACACTAAACGGAAATATATGCGTTTACAATAAAACTATTTTTAAAAATTTATTAATATCTTCGTCTACTGCAGTCGATATTTATGCTAACGGATACAGCTTAATATTTGAGAGCGGAATTGTAACCGATACGTTAAATCCTCAAATAACCTTATACGGAGGACAAAACGTGTCTTCGGTTTCCTCTACCGATTTATCGGTGGAAAGCGGAACGTATAAAGAAATATACGGCGGAGGAAAGAACAGCGCAGGAACTGTAAGAGGTGACGTAAGCTTAAAAATTTCGGATTCCAATGTTGAGGAAAATATATTCGGCGGCGGAAATATGGGCAATGTCTCCGGAAACATTAATCTAAGCGTAAAGGGTGTAATAAGTAATTATATATACGGCGCAAGCAGCTCAAGCGGAACGGTAACCGGAAATGTAAATTTGGAAATTAAGCAAAGCGAGATTGCACAAGATATTTTCGGCGGAGGAAACGGAGCAGGAAATTCGGGCAATGCAACTATAAGCGTTTATGATTCGACGGCTAATAATATATACGGCGGGGGATCGGGTACGGGAAAAGTTCAAAGCGCAGTCATTAACGTTTACGATGGAACTACCGTAAACTTTATAGTTTCAGGAGGCTTAAGCCAAAGCGGAAATAAAAATTACGGAATTGTAAACGGCGACACTTACATTAACTTCTTCGGTGGAGAGGTTAGCGCGCTTTATGCAGGCGGATATTCTCTAAAAAAAGGAGCAGCTCTTGTAAAAGGCAACGTTTATATTAAACTATACGCTATCGGAAATTTAACAAGCTCAAAAATTAAAATCGGAAAATTAAGCGGAACTGCTTATTTTAAAGATTATACGGGAAGTATAAGTAAGCCCTCCGGTTTTACAAACGCATAAAATAAAATTTAATTTTTAAAATTTTGGTCTTTACATCGGGGAAATTTATATTATAATATACTATAGATTTTATATATGAGGTGTAATAATGTCAAAACAGGGTATTAAGCTTGCACAAACGGTATTCATAGCCGTAGATAAGATTTTCGACAGTTCGCAAAACAACAGAAAAATGACCAGATTTCCGCTCGTAAAATCAGAACTGGATATCGTTTATGATAAAAAAGATGAAAAAACTTGCAGATTAGACACTTATTTTATGGAAAACGACGGGAAAAAATATCCCGTTATGTTATATATTCACGGCGGCGGATTTGTTGCCGGCGACAAAAAATACAGACGCGCCATTTCACGTTGGTATGCGGATATGGGAATGTATGTCGTAAATATTAACTACGGACTTTCTCCCGAATATAAATTTCCAAAGCCTATAGAGCATCTTGTAAGCGCACTTAACTGGATAGGCGATAACGCCGAAAGACTAAATCTTGATTTGGATAAAATTATAGTCAGCGGAGACAGCGCAGGGGGATACTTTGCCGCAATGCTAGCTTGCATTACAACGGATAAAAAACTTCAGGAAAGATTTGGCGTAAGCACGGATTTGACCTTTAAAGCCGCCGTTTTAAATTGCGGTATTTATGATATTGAAAAAGCTCTTTCAGGCAAGATTTTACTTAATATGGGAGAACATATCCTAGATGCGTTTGCAAGCACAAAGCCCGCGGATTTGAAAAAATACGAATATTACGATTGTTGCTCGCCGATAAATTTTGTAAACGAAAAATTCCCCATTTCCTTTATAACTTACGCAAGCGAAGATTTCTTCTGTAAAGGACACGGTCCTTGGCTTAAGGAAAAACTGGATGCTTTAAAAATATATAACGAAACTTATTTTAGCACCGAATTTAAAGACAATCATTGCTTTAGTTTAAATTGGAAGGGAGTATGCCCCGAGCAAAACAACGAAGCAACCAAAAAGTTCGTTCAAAAAGTAATTAACGGAGAAATATAATATCCACTCAGAATACAAAAAACCTCCTAGTTTTAGGAGGTTTTTTATTATACTGTTTTTTATTTTAATGTTTTTGAAACGCTTGTTCTATTACTTCTTTGCTTGCGGGCTTTGTAAACAAACTGACAAGGGGAGTAACTATAAGCGAAAGGAACATTGCGATTACTCCGATTTTCGGAGCGTTTTTCATGCCGATAAGCCAATTATTTAAAAATGCGTTGTCTTTTACTATAAGCGGCATTATAAAAACGAAAAACAAATTTATAAATAATCCTAATATTATACTAGTACGCATAGCAGCCTTTGTGGTTTTTTTCCATAAAACTCCGTAGACATAAGGACCGATAAAACAACTTGAAATAGTACCCCAAGATAAGCTCATAAGTTCTACAATGCCTGCAGGTTTAAAAATTGCGATAAGAGCAGAAGCTAAGATAACACCTATACAAAGTAACTGAAGCAGTGATTTCATTTTATTATCATTCGTATCTTTTTTTATGTAACCCTTTACCATATCATTTACGATTATACTGCCCGAAGTCAGAGAAAGCGCGGAAAGAGTAGACATACTGGCGGAAAGAAGCAGCACGGTAATTAGTCCAAGAAGCAGACTGCCTCCGATACTTCCTCCGAACGCGCGGCTTAGCATAATAGGAACAATGCTGTCCTTATGGATCGCACCTCCCAAATATTCGGTTGAATCCAAAAAGAAATATGCAAGGCTACCCGAAAGGTAAGCGGCAGTTCCAATAAACACGCAAAAGAAAGTGGAAATGATAACCGCTTGAATCAAAGATTTCTTTCCTTCTTTCATCGCATAAAATTTATGCATCATTTGAGGAAGTCCCCAAGAGCCTAAAGAGGTAAGCAAAATAATAAAAATCAAATTAACAATTTTATCGGTGCCGGTTAAATTCAAACCTTTTCCTGCATTTTCCAAATTGATAAATGCATTCTCTATGCCGCCTACGTTACTGTTTTTAAACAAGAATATCATCATAAAAGTTACGCCTGCAAGCATTATGAGACCTTGTATAAAATCGGTAATGGTCGAGGTTACATATCCGCCTACCGTAAGATAAAGAGCTGTAAGCACAGCAAGCGATATGACGATAACGGGACCAAGATTCGCTTGTATATTGAAAACAATAACGAAAAGTTCGGAAATACCCTGATAAACGGATGCAGAATAAGGAATAATAAATATAAATATTACAATCGAAGCAAGAAGCCTTGCCGGTTTATCCTCAAATCTTTTGGATAAAAATTCGGGAAGGGTATGCGCATCCAAATTTTTTGTGACCGAGCGCGTTTTTTTGCCAAGAAGCAGCCAGGGGATTAAACAACCTAAAATACCGTTTCCAAGACCGATAAAAAGAGCAGCCGCGCCGAATGCTTTTCCGAATTGTCCGGCGTAACCGACAAAAATTACCGCGGAAAAATACGCTGTTCCGTAAGAAAAAGCGGAAAGCCAGCCCGAAATTTTACGGCCTCCGAGTAAAAAATCGTCATATGTTTTCGTTCTTTTTCTAAGTAAAATCGTAACGGCGACTATCATTAAAACATAAGCGACAAGCATACTGATTTTTGCTATTAAAGAACCCATAAAATTCTCCGGTGTATTTATATTTATACATATTTTCGAATGTTTTTCAATAAGTATAGATTCTTATCGGTTTTTTATCAAGCAATTTGCCTTCAAAGAATTTTTTATTTTTTTTGTATAGAAATGTTTTTAGTGTAAATAATCAAACCGAACGGAGGTTATTTATGGAAAACAAATCACAACAAAAACACAAGTTTATGGCATTTCTTAAAAGAAACGTCTATTATGTAATCATTATCGTGTGCATAGCGGCAATAGCCACCATCTTGGGGCTTACCTTAACCAAGGATAAGAACGTAGATCCGACACTCATCGACGAACCCTCGGGCGAAGATCCTTCAGGTGAAGACCCGGGCGATATCCCTACCGATAATAAGCCCACACCCGTTATTTTCGTATCCCCTGTTGAGAGCGCAACCTTATCTAAAGAGTTTGCAATGGATACGATAGTATGGAATGCTACCTTAAGACAATACGAAGTTCACAGCGGTATTGACTATCAAGCAGAAGAGGGAGCATCGGTTATGGCTGTTTACGCAGGAGAAATTACAAAAATTTCCTACGATATACTGCTTGGAAACGTTATTACGATTAAGCACAGCGACAATCTCTCTACCACCTACGGCTCTTTAAAAGACATTAAAGTTGCGGTGGGAGACACGATTAAGGCCGGCGACGAAATCGGAACCGTAGGCTCTACAATGGGCAGAGAGTGCGTTGACGGAGCACATCTTCACTTTGAGACGCTTCTTGAGGGTAAAGTTATAGACGGAAGTCAATTTTACGCCGACGAAGGGGATAAGTAAGACAAAAAAATGCTTGCCATTACACCGTAAGGAAGATATAATATTTCCGTACTGGAGTATGGTGTAGTGGCAGCACGAAGGCCTCTGACTCCTTCGGTGTAAGTTCGATTCTTACTACTCCTGCCAAAAACCGCACAAGCTTTTGTGCGGATTTTTTTATTAAGGATTAGGTTTTTTATGCAACGTTTACTAAGCCCGCTAAGACGCGCCGTCGAAGAATTTAATATGATAAAAGAAAATGAAAAAGTAGTTGTCGGACTCTCCGGAGGAAAAGACAGTTTGGTACTGCTTACTTTGCTTTCGGCATATCGAAAGTTTTCAACAAAAAATTTTTCTTTGGCTGCGGTAATGATAGATATGGGGTTTAAAGATCTAGATATAAACGAAGTCGAAGCCTTAAAAAAATACGTTGAAAGCCTCTCGGATATTGACTTTGAAATAGTTAAAACCGACATCGGAGAAATTATATTTGATATAAGAAAAGAGGACAATCCCTGCAGTCTTTGCGCCCGAATGAGAAGGGGAGCGCTAAATCAAAAAGTTTTAGAAATGGGTTCCCATACACTTGCGCTCGGTCACCATAACGACGACCTTTTAGAAACGTTTTTGCTTTCATTTATTTACGAAAGCAGACTTGCGACTTTTCAACCTGTCACGTATTTGTCAAGATCGGAGGTCACGCAAATCCGTCCGATGGTATATATCGAGGAATGCGATATAATAGGTCTGGCTAATAAACTTAATTTACCTATTGTGCATAATCCCTGTCCTATGAATCACTATTCTCAAAGGGAATATATGAAAAATCTGGTAAAAAAAATAAATGCCGATATACCGGGCGCAAAGGACAGAATGATGAATGCCGTTTGTCATCCCGAAAGAAATTCGCTTTGGAAACCTAACACTTAAAACTGTTTATTTTCTTTAAGGATGCTCTTTACTTCAAGGTAAAGCGCGGGGTCTATTTCCTTTAGCTTAACTTGCATATCGTTATGGACGGTGCTTTTTCCGATTCCGAAAAAAAGCGCGGCAGTTCTGACCGTCGCGTGTGTATCGACGATATATTTTGCACAATTTAAAATTCTTTTTTCAATTTTATCTTCCATACAAAAATATATTACAAAAATTGTTGTACTATGAGTACTTTTTTAAATTTTAGGTATTGAATAGACATTTATATTATAGTATAATCTTTCTGTTATTAGGCGATTACGGGTATTGAGGCTAAAATGAAAAAATTCAGGTCATTTTTATTTCTTATGCTTTGCATCCTTTTGGGGACGTTTTTAGCCGCTTGCGCAAATTCCTCGTCAATCTCTCCAAAACTTTCTATAGATACTTTGGAAATAATCGCCGAAGATCAACTTGGGATTGCCGAAGGCAAATATACTGTCCGTTATAGTGTAACCGACAGCTATAAATCTCCGATTTCAGAATATATGAAGCTCGGGTTGACCTTTAATCTTACTGTAAACGAAAATTTGAGCGGGACGGACGGCGTCAATGTCCCTGTTACAAACGGTTCTTTTATTGTAGAAGAAGGCAAAAAATATACCGCTAAAATAACCGCAACCATAAACGGACGGTCAAAAAACGCTATCATTACCGTTTCGGGCGCAAGCGTTAGCGAAAACGATGCCGCAGTATGTAACGCAGGCGGACTGGATGTTCCAATGTTTTTTTCCGAGGGCGGCAACTTTGAGAGTTTTTTCGATAGGATTTCAACCTTAATTCAATATTTTAATCTTGAAGGCAGGGTTATTACCGAAAACACTTTGTCCGTTTCGATTGTGGGAATAGGCGAAACGGCATATCCCGAAACCGAGATTGATTTAGACGCGCCATTAAACTTAAACTTAGGAAGTTATCTTGCAACGATGAAAATCGGCGGTGCAAAATATACCAATAAAATATTCAATATTTATGTAGGAAGCGAAAAGATTATCGGAGATTATAAATATATCTCCACAAATATCGGCGCTGCTATCATTTCATATAGCGGGACGCAAAGTCCGAGCCTTACCGTAGAATCTATAATCGGAGGATCTCCCGTCGTTGCTATCGGAGCCTACGCTTTTTCTGAAAATTTGTTTTTGCAAAGCGTTACCATACCTGCTTCGGTAAAATATATAGGCGAAAGCGCATTTGAAGGATGCGCAAATATAGATACCTTGGAAATTAGGGCATGTGAAAAAATAGGTATAAACGCCTTTAAGGGTTTATCTTCGCTTATTACTTTATCCTTAGGCGACAGTATTATTAAATTAGGTTCGGGCTCATTTGCAGGTTGCACTGCGCTTTCCTCCGTAGAAATAGGAGACGGACTTATTACTTTACCTTCGGGAGTATTTGAAGGTTGTACCGCTCTAAAAACGCTTACCCTCGGAAGCAATATTAAAAATATCGGATTATACGCTTTTAGGGCATGTAATTCGCTTACAAAGGCGGAAATTCCCGGTACTGTTGTGGTTTTAAGTCCCAGAGCTTTTATAGATACAGCCAGTCTTGCAGCCTACGAAGTAAAAGGCAACAGCCAAAACTACGTAAGCGAAAACGGTATCGTCTATAAAAAAATCACCGTAGGCAGTTCAAAGCAGTATCAAATTTATATGTATCCTTCGGGAAAGACCGACAGAAGCTATGATTCATCGGGCAGCAAATACGTTAACGATTGGATCAGTGAAGTCGGAGAATACGCCTTCCTTAACAATCCGTATCTTGCATCAATTACATTTGACAATCATATGCGAGCGCTAAACAGATATTCATTTTACGGATTAACAGCTCTTAATAATATAAATCTGGGAGGAGGGGTAAGCGAACTTCCTTACGGAGTTTTCAGCGGATGCTCTTCTCTTACTTATTTTAACGTTGAAAAAATAGATACCGTAGGCGATTACGCTTTTGAAAACTGCACTTCGCTAGCCACCGTTACTTTCAGCGAAAAACTTAAGTCATTCGGAAATAATGTTTTTTCGGGAGCCTCAGCACTTCTAAGTATTTTGATTGACTTGGATAATCCTTATTTTTCTTCCGAAGACGGTATTCTTTATGATAAGGGTAAAAATACTCTTTTATGGTATCCTTTCGGTAAAACAAACGCAAAATACAATCTTCCGGAGACGGTAATTAATATACCTGCCGGAGTGGATTTTTATAAATGTAAAAACCTCGAGGAATTATATATTACAAATACCGTTCCGCCTACTCTTGCAACCCTAAACTACGACAGCGCGAGAAACCTTTCGATTTTTGTTCCGAAAGCCTCGCTTGAAGTTTATTCTCAGGCAAACGTCTGGTCGCAAAACGCTACGGGACTTAAAAACATTTTATATTACTTTATCACTTCCGACGAGGGCATAAGACCTTCCGGTAATTGGATTGCAAGAAGAACCGCTTACGCATATCAAAAAATGCTCTATGATATGAAAATTTCGACCAGAGGTTACACTTCAACGTTTAGTACTTCGCTTGTACTAACCGATGAAAAAAACGTTACAAGATTTTACGAGCTTAGCGGAGATTTTGTTTTTTATCCTTCCACCTTAACCAATTTTTATTTAAAATTTGAGTTTGACGAAGTTTTTTATAGCGGAGAAGAAGAAACGAGAGTTGAGAGCGGCAGAGATGAAATCTTTCATTTATATATAGCTGAAGGGCTTGAGGGCAGCGGTACTTGGTTTTATCTTATTGACCACAATCAAAAATCTTGTTGGGAAGAAGCCGATATGAACACCCAACACGCAGGCAAAGCTTGGGCTCATTTAATTGAAATTGTATCGGGCGGTGATATTTCGGCTACTTCGGAGGGTCTTAGTAAGCTTGCACTTTTAAGGGCTTTCCAAATTCATTCTCAACTTACTAAATATTTAAACAGCGATAGTATAGTAACCGACGTATCGAAAATCGAAAGCTATATCGCGACGTTTATAACAAACGATATGTATACTTATTCTTCCGAAAATAAGCAAGAAGAATTTTTTATCGACAACGTACAATTAAGCAGAGTTGTAGAATCAGCAGTATCTGAAATAAACAATACTTATAACGATTTAAAAAACGAACTGTTTTCGGACGAACAGATTTATTTTTCAAAAAACGATGAAAGCCTTGACGAAAACTTGGACTATTACGATATGATATTAGGCTCGATAAACATTGACCAAAGTTGCTTCGGAAGTGTAGACTTAGTTCTTGATAACGGTTCGTTATCGAGTTTTAATATAGATATTGACAACGGAAATTTTACCGTTACCGTTGACGATCCGGAAATCATCGGACAAACCAAGAAAATACGCTATATTTTTTCAATAGATTTTACCTACAGCGGTAGAACAATTGAAAACGCAGGCGATACTTTGCCAAGACCCGATTTCCCGGATTTTGAGGAATTTGATCCCGGCTATATAAACGTAAACACATAAACGGAGGTAACAATGGAACAAAAACGCATCGAAACACCCGGAAACCTTTTGGACGAAAAAGGCAGACTAACCGAAGCGGGCTATGCTACAAAACTAATTTTAAAATACAACCGCGACGACATTAAAGCCAAAGGATACCGTATTAAGGAATGGGATTATTACATAATCACCAACGGAAAGTACGCGTTAGCTTTAACGATTGCGGACAACTCTTATATGAGCCTTATAAGCGCGTCTTTTTTGGATTTTGAAAAGCCCTCTTATAAGACGCTTTCAAAAATGAAATTTTTCACTTTCGGAAAAATGAATCTTCCGTCCACCTCCGAAATCGGCGACGTTTCTTCCCAAAACAAAAAAGCGCCTTTTATATTCAGAAACGACGGACATACGAGGATACTTGAAGGCGAATATTCTGATTTTGCAAGCGGAATGCCCTTGGAGTTTAAGGTTACTCTTACCGATTTTCCCGAGGATTCGATGGTTATTGCGACTCCCTTTAAGGAAGATAAGCAGGCATTTTATTATAATCAAAAAATCAACTGTATGAGAGCGGAAGGCTATGCAAAGGTTGCAGGTCAAATCTTCACGTTTGACAAATCGGACAGCTTGGGCACACTTGATTGGGGACGCGGCGTTTGGACGTACGAAAACACTTGGTACTGGGGTTCGATGTCGGCGGTCCTTCCAAGCGGAGATCTTTTCGGCTTTAACGTCGGTTACGGATTCGGAGACACATCGGCGGCAAGCGAAAATATGCTTTTTATGAACGGAGCCGCTCATAAACTTGACCAAATTAAATTCAATATTCCTTCAAAAGATAAACACGCGGATAACGAAGATGATTTTATGTCCCCTTGGACGTTTACAAGC
>LAHS01000856.1_pt1 | contig 29390 bp, 25 predicted proteins | sample 329651 | NCBI WGS metagenome assembly LAHS01 (sample SAMN03275699, study PRJNA271635) | activated sludge metagenome | isolation source: sample C-1 Sludge from hydrolytic chamber (first chamber) of Anaerobic... | reverse complement strand
AGGTTAGGAGGGGATGACACGCAAGCAGCGAAGCTTACATACATGCCTCATCGGGCCAGAAGCAACCACCCCGGCACCTCGGGTAAGAGCCCTCGGAAGGCTATGGCAAAGCACCCGACTATCAGCCAGCCACACCACGGACAGCCGATTAGCATCATCGCCCCCGCACAATGAAACTAATTTGGCGTATGCTGCTGCCAAAGGCGGTTGATTTTTTTGCCGTCTCGAAAAATTATCTTATCTTTGCAAGGATAATTTGAACCGCACACAAGATGAAGGACAACCACAAGCAAACAGACGACGAGACTACGGGAAAGGAGCTGCCTGCCGACGATGCAAGCCTGAACGGGGCCGAGGGAGAGGCTGCGCAGGCTGCTGACGAAGCGCCGGATGCCGAGGATGCCGCCGATGCCGGTACCGACCGGCACTCCGACTACACACCTGCCAACAGGTTCGATGCCTCGGCCGTGCACCATCTATCGGGCATGTACAAGAACTGGTTCCTCGACTATGCCAGCTACGTGATACTGGAACGCGCCGTGCCTCATATAGGCGACGGACTGAAACCCGTGCAGCGGCGCATCCTGCACACCATGAAGCGCATGGACGACGGCCGCTACAATAAGGTTGCCAACATAGTGGGCGAAACCATGAAGTTCCACCCCCACGGCGATGCCTCTATCGGCGACGCCCTCGTGCAGCTGGGACAAAAGGACCTGCTCATAGACACCCAGGGCAACTGGGGCAACATACTGACCGGCGACCGCGCCGCTGCACCGCGCTACATAGAGGCCCGGCTCTCCAAGTTTGCACTCGATACGGTGTTTAATCCCAAGACTACAGTGTGGCAACTCTCGTACGACGGGCGCAACAAGGAGCCCGTCACGCTGCCTGTTAAGTTCCCCCTGCTGCTCGCGCAGGGTGCAGAAGGCATAGCGGTAGGCCTGAGTTCGAAGATACTGCCGCACAACTTCAACGAGATTTGCGATGCAGCAATCAGCTATCTCAAGGGCGAGGACTTCCATCTTTACCCCGACTTTCCCACCGGGGGAGCCATAGACGTGAGCAAATACAACGACGGACAGCGCGGCGGAGTTGTGAAGGTGAGGGCCAAAGTGGAGAAGCTGGACAGCAAGACGCTGGTTATCCGCGAGATTCCTTTTGGCAAGACGGCCGAAAGTCTGCAAGACTCAATCCTCAAAGCGGTAGACAAAGGCAAGATAAAGGTACGCCGCGTGGACGACATGACGGCCTCGGAAGTGGAGATACAGGTGCATCTGGCGCCCGGAGTGAGCTCGGACAAGACCATTGATGCACTCTACGCGTTCACCGACTGCGAGGTTAACATCTCGCCGAACTGCTGCGTCATCGAAGACAACAAGCCCTGTTTTCTCACCGTGAGCGACATGCTGCGCCACTCCACCGACAGTACCATGGGGCTGCTGCGCCAGGAGCTGCTCATCCGCAAGGGCGAACTGGAGGAGCAACTCTTCTTCTCCTCGCTCGAAAAAATATTCATCGAAGAGCGCATCTACAAAGACAAGAAGTTCGAAGATGCCAAGAACATAGACCTCGTGGTGCAGTACATAGACTCGCGGCTGGAGCCTTTCAAGCCCTCGTTCATCCGCGAGGTGACGCGCAACGACATCCTCCGGCTGCTCGAAATCAAGATGCAGCGCATCCTGAAATTCAACAAGGACAAGGCCAACGACCTCATTGCCCGAACCAAGAAGGAGATAGCAGGCATAGAGCACGACCTGAAACACATGACCGATGTTACCGTTAACTGGTTCAGCTACTTAAAAGAGAAGTACGGAAAAGCCTATCCGCGCAAGACCGAAATACGCTCCTTTGACACCATAGAGGCAACTAAAGTGGTGGAAGCGAACGAGAAACTCTACATTAACCGGCAGGACGGGTTCATCGGAACGGGGCTGAAGAAGGACGAATTCATCAGCAACTGCTCCGATATTGACGACATTATCATCTTCTACAAGGATGGTAAATACAAGATAATACGCGTTGCCGAGAAGATATTCGTGGGCAAGAACATCCTCTGGGTGCAGGTTTTCAAGAAGAACGACAAGCGCACCATCTACAATGCTGTGTACCGCGACGGCAAGCAAGGCAACTATTACATGAAGCGGTTCAACGTTACCAGCATGACGCGCGACCGCGAGTACGACCTCACCCAGGGCAAACCAGGCTCGCGGGTGCTGTACTTCACGGCCAATCCCAACGGCGAGGCAGAGGTCATCAAGGTAACTCACGAGCCCAACCCGAAGCGCAGAAGCGACCATATATTCATGGAGCGCGACTTCTCCAAGGTTGCCATTAAGGGCCGTGGAGCCAAAGGCGTGCTCCTGACCAAGCGCCCCGTGCACCGCATCTCGCTAAAGAGTCACGGCCATTCTACGCTCGGCGGCCGCAAAGTTTGGTTCGACCCGGACGTCAGAAGACTGAATTACGAGGAGCACGGACGCTTCCTCGGCGAGTTCAACGATACCGACTCCATCCTCATTATCCTTGCAAACGGCGACTTCTACCTCTCCGATTTCGACATCAACAACCACTACGAAGACAACATCCGCACCATAGAGAAGTGGCAACCGGAAAAGGTCTGGACGGCTGTTCTCTTCGATGCAGACAACCGGAACTATCCTTACGTGAAGCGGTTCCTCATGGATGCCACCAAGAGACACCAGAACTACCTCGGCGAAAACCCTGACAACAGGCTCGTGCTGCTTACCGAACAGCCCCATCCTCGTATCAACGTAACCTTCGGGGGCAACGATGCAAGTCGCCTGCCGGTGGAAATCGACCTCGAAGAGTTTATCGCCGTAAAGGGCTTCAAGGCCAAAGGCAAGCGCCTCTCTACATGGGAGATTGACTCCATTGAACTGCAGGAGCCGGCTCCGGAGCCTGAAACGGAGGACGAAGAAGCCGACGATGGCAACGGCGAAGACGACGAAGAACAAGCTACAGAACCCGTTACGGCCAAGCCGGAAGAGAACTTCGACCCCGATGCAGGTAAAAGCGAGGAGCAGGTAGCTAACGAAATAACCGGTCAACTTGACTTGTTTGCCGATGAAGACCTTGAGAACAATTAGCCTCTGTGCCCTGCTCACGCTGCTTGCCACGGCGGTCAGTGCACAGCAAACAGAGCAGCAAGCCCGCATCATCACCAATGCAAAGATGCTGGGCGTGGGCCATGCCAACATTCTTGACACGTATCTCTCGCCCGAAGAATATACAGGTCCCGAGCTGCGCTACATCTCTCACACCACAAGAGAGAAGGACCACAGCCGCCTGATGCGCGAAATCGTGCACCAGGGCAGCTTTGCCTACACCGACAACCGGGCGGGCAAGGGTCGGAAATGGCAGGTAACTACAACTTCCAGTACGGCTTCCACTACCGTACTCTCGACATGCAGCTGGGCCCGGGACAGCTAACAATCAGCGCAGGGGGCAATGCCGACTTCAATCTCGGCTTCATCTACAACACCCGCAACTCCAATAATCCGGCCCAGGCCCGTGCCTTTTTCAACATCACTCCTACAATGGTGGCCGCTTACCGGTTCACAATAAAGACCCACCCTCACACCTTGCGCTACGAACTCGGTGTGCCACTGTTGGGAGTGATGTTCTCTCCAAACTACGGACAGTCGTACTACGAGATTTTCTCCGAGGGCAACTACGACCACAACATCGTGCCAACAGGCCTCTGGAATGCCCCGAGCATGCGCCAGCTGCTTACCTACGACTTCCCACTATGGCACGCCACGGTGCGCGTGGGCTACCTGGGCGAGTATCAACAGGCCCGCGTAAACCACCTGAAAAGCCACATCTACACCCACGCCCTGGTGCTGGGCATCGTCCGGAAGTTCAGCTTAACCAAGCTCCAACCATGAAAACGCTCCGCTCACTTCTCGCTTTCGGCCTCATGCTCACGGCCCTTTACCTGACCACATCCTGCGTTCAGGAAGACGAATATGCCAACAATCCGCAGGGAAACTTTGAGGCCCTGTGGCGCATTATGGATGAGCATTACTGCTTCTTCGAGCAGAAAGGCGTCGACTGGAACGAGGTACACGACCGCTACTCACGCCAGATTGACGCCGGAATGAGCGAAACACAGGAGTTTGAAGTGCTTACCAACATGCTGGCCGAGCTGAAGGACGGCCACGTGAACATCTTTTCGAGCTTCGACGTGGCCCGCAACTGGAGCTGGCAAGAGGACTATCCGGCCAACGTATCGGATACTTTATTGCGCAAATACCTCGGCACCGACTACCGTATCTCAAGCGGAATGCGCTACCGCATGCTCGATGACAACACCGCATACCTGCGCTGCAGCTCCTTTGAGGGCGCAATGGGCGAAGGCAATCTGGACGACATTCTCTCCTACCTGCTGCCCTGCAACGGCCTCATCATCGACCTGCGCGGTAACAGCGGGGGCATGATAACCAGCGCCGAGCAGCTGGCCGCCCGCTTTACCAACGAGGAAACGCTCGTGGGCTACATGCAACATAAAACCGGAAAGGGCCACTCCGACTTCTCCGACATGGCCCCGCAACGCATCAAACCCTCAAAAGGAATACGCTGGCAGAAGCCTGTCGTGGTGCTTACTAACCGCCAAGTGTACAGCGCGGCCAATGAGTTTGTGAAGTATATGAAGCGCTTTCCGCTCGTCAGCATCGTAGGTGACAGAACCGGAGGAGGCGCAGGCATGCCCTTCTCCAGCGAGATGCCGAACGGCTGGAGCGTACGTTTCTCGGCCTGCCCCATGTACGATGCCGACAAGCAGAGCACCGAGTTCGGCATCAATCCCGACCACCACGTGGCCCTGTCGCAGGTAGATTTACTCATGGGTTACGACACCCTGATAGAATACGCCCGCAATCTTATCCGCCAAAAGCTATAGACCGCCCACCCCACTGCAGGCCTTCCGCTGCCCCGCAGCCATGCAGCAGCCGCTGTCGGCATGGCCGTAAATTTAGCAACAAATATTTGGCCGTGAGGCAAAAAAAGGCTAACTTTGCACCCACAAAGCGCCCGTGGCGGAATTGGTAGACGCGTTAGACTTAGGATCTAATTGTTCACGCAGTGCAGGTTCGAGTCCTGTTGGGCGCACATCTTAGGATAATAGTAAACGAGTTATTAGGCTGATTACCAGTCTTTTAGCTCGTTTCTTATTTCTGCGGTTTTTTATTTTAGGTCACATTTAGGTCACAATAGCACCCCTTATAAGCAAAAAGCGCACCTGCCATCACGGCAAATGCGCTCTCAAATTGTGTTTCAAAGCACCGTTATGGTGTTTGATGATACAAAGATAGGAAAAATTATCGAAATGACAAAAGGGGGTTACTAAATTGGTAACTCCCATTGCACCGTGTCTGACAGACAAAAAAAAAGAAGTGCCTACCATTATAGTAAGCACTTTCTCTTTTATCATTCCCTCTTATTGAGGCTTAAACGTATTAAAATATCTCTGGCACGTTCACACACCTTTGACGGTGGCAGCTGTGTCTTATCCAAGAACCTCATAGTTCTTCAAAGTTGGAGTTGACCAAATTTTCCTCTGTCACATCACCAATAAGACTAATAATTTCGCACCCTAATTGGCTGCAAAGGTCTTTAAACCTGTCCAAAGTATTATCATCTACATCGTCAGCGTGTGGATGAACTTGGATATAACTGCTAACAACATATCCCCATAGGTCGTTTACCATTGCACGACACTTGATAAGGTTCTTTGTAACATCACTAATCCTTGCAACGTCAACGCGCGCCACTGCTTCCCCTGCCGTTGTCGGCACCAACTCCATTTTTACTTTTGTTTCCATCATTACCGTTTTTTGTGGGGCGGTGGTTGGCCGCCCCGTTACCTTTTTATGCTATTCTCAAAAGATTGGCTATCTTGTAGCAACGCCATTCACCTTTGACCGTATCAAAGTACACCTGCACGCTGGCATTGCGCTTGCGGTTGTCTGTGCCAGCGATGGCTGGTATCTTGTCACTTGCCAGCGTGCCGTATGCCTCCCTGACCTCACCGTTTATCTTTGTGAAGTAGAACTTGACAATACGCTTGCCCAGCTCTTTCTTCAACTTAGCATTGAGCCATGCCTGTTTCAAACCCTCGCTCATGGTAAAGCCATACTTGCGAACGAAAACCCATGCCATGCGCATGATGTTGCTCAACTGATTTTTAATTGTAGTGCTCATAATCGAAATGTTTAAGTTTAATTTTGTTTATCAATTACGTTGCGAAGTTAGTTAGTTTTATCTAAACAAACAAGTGTTTAAGCGAGAAATGTTTAGAATTAAATAAACATTAACATTACAACATTATTTCAAGTGTTATCTAAACATATTTTAATAATTGTATAGTCTTAAATAAACTTTTGTATTGTTTTTGTTGTGATTATCAAACTTAATTCCTATTTTTGCATCAAGTTTTAATTAAACTCTTACAATATGGATATAAAAGGTGTTATCAAAGAAAAAGGGTTTACCCTTGACAGGGTGGCTTCCGAACTAAAAGAGCGTGGCATCATGCCAAGGGCTTCTAAGAGTTCATTATCGCAAAGTATCAACGGCAACCCTAATCTTTCGACATTACAAGCCATAGCGGAGGTTATCGGCTGTAAGGTGGTGGACTTTTTTCAAGACGAGCAATCTCCTTTCTCTGCTATCATCAGATACAACGGGGAACTGAGAGAGGTTACTTCGGTTGAGGAGATGGAAAGGATAGTGAGCGAGATAAAAGGAAAATAAGATATGGGCAAAAAGGAAATTATAAAGTTGTTTGACGACCGAAAGGTGCGCACCGTATGGGACGACAAGGAAGAGAAATGGTATTTCTCCATCGTTGATGTGGTTGCCGTTCTCACGGATAGTCCAAATCCACGTAGATACTGGAGTGTCTTAAAAACAAGACTAAAGAAAGAGGACAGTGAGTTGGCTACAAATTGTAGTCAACTGAAAATGCAGTCTTCTGATGGTAAATATTACAAGACGGATGTAGCTGACACAGAGCAACTTTTCCGCCTGATACAATCAATTCCGTCGCCCAAGGCAGAGCCGTTCAAGCAATGGATGGCCAACGTTGCCAGTACACGCATAGACCAGATGCAAGACCCTGAGCTTTCTATTGACCAAGCCGTTGCCGATTACAAGCGTCTTGGATATTCGGACGCATGGATTAACCAACGCTTGAAAAGCATAGAAGTGAGAAAACTATTGACCGATGAGTGGAAGCGTGGTGGAATAACAGAAAATAATTTGTACGCCATCTTGACAAATACCATTACAAAGGAATGGAGCGGGCTTACGACCAAAAGCTACAAACAGCTAAAGGGACTGAAAAAGGAAAGTTTGAGGGACAATATGACAAATGTAGAACTTGCACTCAATACTCTTGCCGAAGCATCCGCCACCGAAATATCAAAACAGAAAAACCCGAAAAGTTTCAAATCTCACAATCACGTAGCCAAGCAAGGTGGTAGCGTTGCCAAAGCTGCCCGAAACCAACTGGAAAAGCAACTTGGGCGCTCTGTAATAACGAGTGATAAAGCAAGTGATTACCTATTACCTGACACCCACGAGGAAAACTCATAAACGATAACTAAAAACAAATGACTATGAAGTTACCAAGTGATACGCTCTACCTGCCAATCAAGCAGGTGTACTTTGACCAGATAATAGCTGGCACGAAGAAAGAAGAGTATAGAGAGATTAAGATGGGTATCACTGCCAACAGATACTTGCAAAGGGTGTTGGACGGTAACGGCAACCCTGTCAAGGACACCAACGACACAGAAGGGTATGTGAGGGACGAAGAGCATACCGACCCGAACGTAGCAAAGTATTGGGTAGACGATTACAACGGCGGGCACTTTCCTTTCAAGCCATATCCATACAAAAAGCTATATCTTGCGGTTGGCTATGCCAAAGAAAGAGACACTGCACTGGTAGAAGTAGATGGTTATAGGTTTATACCCGAAAGAGTACGAGCGGACAAATACGCCTTTTGGGTGATTGCCTACCACCTTAGCAAAGTCATAGAAGTCCACAGAAAGGGCGAATAAGCCTATTTTCGTGCGTTCTATCACGATAAAGCAAAGAAGACGGCCAAGTTATCGGCCGTCCTTTTTTTTGCGCGTTATATTAGAATCTTAGACGTGCTATTGCACGTCCGTGCGATAACACTTGGGATATTGATAAAATAATAAAAGAAGTGTTCTACATGCGCGTGCGAATACACTTGATTTATTTGTCTATTTTCTGATACTTGACCGTAGTGTTGGCCGCTATCCAATGGTCAACTTGTTGATTATCAACATGGTGCATTTTTGCACTATGGCTTTTACGCTCATTTTCGTTTTTCCTCCAGTCCGCATCAAAGTGACATAGCCATTTGGAAAGTGCTTTCATGTTCGGCGGCAATTCCCTCTCTCTTTCTGTCATACTGTGGAGCACCCTTTCGCCTACCTGGTTGCCGTCTGTATCCAGAGACTGAATGTATTCCTTAACGACAGATTTCAGCATCTTACCTCCTAAGGCTGCCTTGAGGTAAGCGGCACGTATTATGGCAACAATCTCTAACCGTCCTTTGGAAAGGGCTGCCATAATCCTTTCGCTGCGTGTGCGGTTCTGCTCCTGCGTCCAGAAGTGACAGTGTCCGTTCTTCATCTTTGAGAAGGTCTTGCTGTCAATGTTCAACCGTTCCGCAATTTCCTTGTCTGTGAATCCAATCCTTGCGAGTGATTCTATCAGTTTGTAGAAATCCTCGCCATTGTAATTGTGTTTGCTCTTCATACTTTATTGTTGTAATAGGGGGGGGCGTTATTTCAGCCTCCCTCCAAAGTTATTGCAAGTTCTTTGTGTCTTTCTTGATGTCCAACACATAGGACTTTATCTCCATACCGTTCTTTGCTATCCGGGCAATATCGTCCGTTGCCTGTTGCTGTATCAGAATCCTGTCAGCGCCATGTGTACGCATCTCGTCAACGATTCCACGCAGTTCCCTGACATCATGCTTGATGTCTTGCATTTCCTCCTTGGGGAACGATACCTGTATCTGTGGTGCATAGCTATTGTTGATGATTTGGCGTGTGTCGCTCGCATAAGAGGCAGATGTCGGTGACTGGTTCATCAAGGCTCTAATATCGTCCATAGTGGCGTTCATCAGTGTAAGCCTGTCCTTAATCTGCTCTCTCGTGATATTCCCTGCCGTGGCAAGCGCAACGATATTATTAGCCTGCTCATAGGTAATTTCCGTAGCGCCGTTGGCGGTGGCTTTCTGTGCAGAATTGGTATCTGAATAACCGATGGAAGCGGCAAAATTGTTGGTCTGTGTTTTCAGCTCCTCCATTTTCCTATTGTACTCATCCCGATAATCAGCATAATCAGATTGTGACATGCTGCCCGACTTCACCTTTTCAGCCCATTTCTTTTGGAAGTCCTTTAGCCAGTCGTTGAAATCATCATCAAGGACATTTGTGCTGACCATAGACTTGAACAGCATCTTCTCAAAGTTCTTGCTCCAGTCCTCTGCATCGGCGTCCATATCCATAAGGGTATCAAGGAAACCGCTTCTGAGGCTGTCGAAATTTGTCTGCGTGAGGTTATCCTGTATCTGTTTCGTGAGTTCCTCCGTCTTCCCTGCCTGTTCGACAACAGCGTCCCAATACTCGGACTTGTCATACTTCCCGACTTCCGTGAGGTATCTCCAAAGGTCGGGTGCGAAATCCTTGATTGCTTTGAGCTGCTCGGGCGTAAGGTTATAGATGGAACTTAACCCATTTATTGTAGAGGCTGATACTCCTGCCGCCTTGAAGGCCAGTTGAGCATCGTTATTGTAAGATGCTATCTTCCTGTCATCAGCATACGAGGCATTTGAGTGGTGAGCGGAATGGTAGCCCATCTGCGCCCTCAATATCTCCATATTGTTAGCGTTTATCTCCTTCTGCGCTTTCAAAGCGGTGTCGTAAGCGTTTACCGCCCTTGCCCCTGCTGAATCCCCGATAATCTCCGAAAGGTCGTCTATGCGCTCTGCAAGGTGCTCGTTGGATTCTCTTAGCCGCTCTGTCGTGCGGTTGACCTCTGCGGCATTTCCTGCACCGATACCCAATGCGCTGCCGAATGACTTTATGGCAGATATTCCCTTGAAAGCCGCACCGATATAGTTTCCGCTTGCAAAATCCGCTGCCGCTCCTGCTGCGCTGTTGAAGCCGTCAAGCCCCTTAGCTACTTTCTCTCCAGCCTTTCCCAGCCCTACAGAGCCTAACAAGTCGGGAAGTTGGTCAATGCCTTTTTGAGCGACAAACTCCTGCGCATCAGCAAACCAATCGGCAATCTCTTGGGCTGGCTTACGCTTGGATGCGTCTTCCGATTGCTTTGCCTTATTGGTTGCATCAGCCGTTTTCTTGCGTGCCTCCGTGAGTTTACCCTCTGCTACTGCCAGCCTTTGCAGGATAGGCACCATGCCCTTGAATTTCTCATCGGTGAGGTCTATCTTGCCATTAAGTGAAGCCGTGGAAATATCGTCAATGCTCATATCCACACCTACATCAGACAAACGCTTCTGCACGTCTGCCTTTATAGAGCTGACATCATCATTAGCTTTAGTTTCCTCTTTCCGAGCTACGTTCAGCCTTTCCTGCGCATCGGCAGCGTCTTTCAGCAGACGGTTGTGCTCCCTCGTTCTCTCACCTACGAAATCCCAAATGCCCTGCTGCTTGCCGAGTTCGTCATCAATGGCGTTTATCTTATCAGATACGGTCTGCATCTGGTCGATAGGGAGACTGTCTGTATTGAGCAATTCCTGCAACTGGTTGCGAAGTCCCTGCAAGTATTGCTTGGTATGCCCCTGCAAGTCAGAGAATACGCCGTTCCAATCAATAGAGTTCTGCAAATCGTCATTCTTTGCTTTCTCTATCTCCTTGTCACGGTGCATCTCAAGGGCGGCTTTCTCACCGACAGAACCAGCATTGCGTATCTTTTCCTCGTATTCCTGCGTGATGGCGAGTTTCTTTTCCTCAAACGTGCCATATTCTTTCAGATAAGCGTTGAGGGCGTCTATCTGCTGCCTTTGGTGCTCCTGCTCCTCGTTGGCGTGCTTGGTGAGGGTATCAGCGTGTATCTTGTCGAACTTGGCTTGTTCGTCAGCGGAGAGGGTAACGGTAGATGCGTTGAACCTCTTTCCCTTATTCTTGGGGGCGGCCTCAAATATTTCTTTGGCATCATCAATCTTCTTTTGCAGAAAGTCACGCTTGTACTTCTCCAAGTCGTCAAGTTCTTTCTTGTGGTTGAGCTCACGCTGTGCCTTTTCTTTCTCATAGCCATCCTGCAAGGAGTCGATGTAGGCCTGTGAGGACTTCTCGGCAAGTTCATGCTCGGCATCCGACTGCTCACGGGCTATTTTGTCGTAATCGACTACCCTACCAGCATTCTCATTTTTTCCACCTTTTGGTGAATTTGTTTCCTCGTAATCCTTATACTCTGAAACTCCAATCTTTTTCAGTAAGTCTTGATTTTCCTTAGTTACGGATTCCAGGCCTCCTTGCAAGAACTTTAGACGTTTTTTTAATTGAGCATCGGCTTTTTTTTGGTTTATCGCAAGTTTCTTTGCTGATTCTCGTTCTCGGCGTGCATTCTCCTTGGAAATACCACTTTTTGTAAGTGTGTAAACTAATTGAGCATAAGCTCCAGTTCCACTCATCTGCTTTGTATAGTCCTTACCCTCTACAAGCCCTTTGATAATGGAAACGTCTGTAATCTGACCGTTTTTAGGGTTGAATGTATCATAAAACCCTCCTCCTTTTACTGTTCCTTTGTTATATTCCGACTGCTTGATATACGTTTCGGTGGCTTCTTGCATCTGTGCATAATAAGCAGCCGCCTTTGCACGTGCCATGATAGACTGTACGACAATATCTGTATTTCCTGCCATAACACGCTCTGCGTCAGAAACTCCATTAACGGCAAAACCTAACTGATGAAAAGCAGTTTTATTCGCATCAACATATTTTTTCTTGTCGTTGAGATTGTTGCCCAAAGCGTTCCATTCACGCTGCATCTTACGATATGACGTTATCTGCTGGGCTGCTGTCTGCGCCATGCTGTTGCGCCATTCTTCATGTGACTTCTTAATGGTGTTGGCGAAAGCCTCCGCTTCCTTTCTTGCTTGTTCCTGCGCATCGTTAGCCTTGAACAACCCTTTTACCCAGTTAGCGATGTCTTTACCATAGACCGTGAGCAGGGTTATTCCTACCATCATGGCCGTCTGCCAGCTGAATATGGAGGTAACGAGCTGCTTCCAAATGGGAATGGCATTCTCGTTGTTTTTATTGAATTCTTTGGCATATTTGATTTGGTCTGCCATGATAGGCAGGTTATTTGATATGGCCATGAAGAACATGTTGATTCCCATCGTAGCGGACGGAAGCTCACGGACAATCTGCTGAACGGACATATTAAGGCCGTTGAACCTGCCTTGATAGTTGCCCACGTTGCGCTGATGGTTGCCAATGGTGGCATCAAGTTCCTTTATCTTGGCATCTGCCTCCTGTATGGACTTCAATAGGTTCTGCCCGAATTGGGAGTTGCGCTCGTCTTCGTTCAGTGCTCTGTAAGCTATCCTCATGCGTGACAAAGACTGCGAGAGTTCATTCATAGAACCTACGGCTGCAATATCCAGCTTGGCGTTGTTGTTCAGTTCCTGCCGTACCTCTGCAAGTGCCTGTTTGTGGGTGAGCAAACTATCATTAAGCTGCTGCAACCGCTGTGACTGCGTGGCCGTCAGACCTCCGCCATACTGCCGTGACTTGTTGATTTGCGCTATCTCGGCGTTGATGAGGCGGATTGCATTCTGCTCCTGCACCATCTGTCTGATGTTCTGCTCACGTGTGCCGAGGACGCTGTCTATCTCGTCTTTGAGGTCGAGGTACGCCTTTGCCTGTCCCTCAACGGCTGTGACCTGCGCCTTAGCTGTGCTGGTGTCGGCATTGCCGACGGTTGACTTGCTTGCTTTATCCTGCGCTTTGGTGATGGTGTCCACCGCCTTATCGATACGGGCTGCTGATTCCATGATTTTGGCATCTGCTTCGGCTGCCTTTGAAACAAGGGTGTCATACTGCTTCGTAAGGGCTTGGAGTTTCTGCTCCAACTCCTTACGAATGTCTATCTTTACGTTGATGTCGATAGAGCCGAGAGCCTTTTTAACGTTCTCTATCTCTTGTCTTAACTGTTGTAGGCTCTTGATATCCTCACCTACGTTTGTGATTATTCCTGCCATTATTCTGTTATTCTTTTTGTTAGTATTGGGGGGAGACTGCCCAAAATTGGACTATCCCCCCGTTAAAAAGATTGTTTCAGGGATTTATGATGTTATGGTTTTTCGCCCTTGCCCTCCAAATACTTTAATGCTTCGGTAGGGCTGATGGTATCGACTGGTACGTCCAGCTCGTCAGCCATCTGATAGGCTGCGCGCCATGCCTCTATGTCCTTGAAGAAGTTGCCACCTGTACCCATGACGGGCATCATCATGCCAGCCGCCAGAATGTAGAACTGCGAGGCATATTGGTCCATCTTCTTCTCCCTTAGCCTCCTCACCACTTCTTTAGGTGTCAGCGGTAAATCGTATGATAGCCCGAATGTCGCCATGACAAAATCCTCGTGCTCGGTATAGAGCGCACGGAAAGCCTTGCCTATCTGCTCATCCGTGAGTTGCAAAATACTTTGTTTTCTTTCCATATTGAATTATTTGTAGAATTGATTATACTCCTCTATCTTGGCGTTAAGAGCCTGTAGCCGCTTGATGAGTGTTCTTATCTGCGAGGTGGTGAGCGAGGTAAACATCTCGTCTCCAGTGTTCGCGTCAAAGATACTCACGACAATCTCGGCCTCGGCCTCTCTCTTGCCTGCGTAGTCGGTTATCCATGTTTGCACTGCCTGAATATTCAGCGTGTTATCCTCGTTGGTCTCTACTTGTTGGATTTTTCCAAATTCTAATTTGTTCATTTTCTTTCGTTCTAACGCGTTAAAAATATTTTAATGATAAATCTGTCGTCTTTAGGCTCAAAGCCCGTCAGACGCAAAATAAACCTCGTTAAATCAAACGTTGTGGGCCGTCTCTGATTCTTTGTGCCTTGTTTCTGTTCATAATCTAACAATCAAGTGCTTCCGCACGTGCGCGTAACACGTGAACCTAAAATAATCTTGGTTCTACCTCTTCGAGTGCGAACACAATGCGAGGGTTGCTCCTGTCGATGTGCTTCGTGGCCTGTATGCCTATGCAAAGGTTGTCATTAGAGATTGCACCCACATCTTGAAGCAAGTCGAGCACCGTTTTCAAACTATTATCGAGGTCAAATCTCCTGCTGCTGTGATAGACGTCAATTAAAAGCCGAAATGGGGCGTTTATTCCTCGGTTGCGGTAAATTGTACACTGGGAGCGAAAAGACCGCTCATAGGCTTTAAAAACGGCATCCTTGATAATTCTGCGCCCTTTATCACCTCCCACTGCCATGTAATGGTTGGCTTTTGCGAGGCATTGCCCGAATATTGTTTCCCTTTCCATACGCTAAAACGGTCTATTATCATCAATATCATTTGTTGCTGCCACCATTGGCATAGTGTTAAGCTCATAGAACTTAGTGAGAGAGGCACTGAAGCCAACCACGAAACGGAATGTACCGATATTGCGCCCCTTGCACACATGGAGCATTGCCGTGCCCTGTGTGCTGACCTTGGAGAGTTCATCCGGGTATTTGTACTTACTGCCGTACACCTCTGGGCGGTAGATGAGCAAGACCACATCTGCGGCCTCAGCGATTTGACCACTGTCCCTTAGCCGTGCCATACTTGGCTGTGGGTTGTCCCTGTCTCGGTTGAGCTGGGAAAGCAGGACAATACAGATATTCAACTCTTTCGCCAAATTTTTGCACCGGCGTGCTGCATCTGCCATTGCCTGTTCTTTGTTGACGTTCTTCATATTGACATTGAGTATCTGTAAGTAGTCTACGACTGCCACCTTGATATGGTTACGAAAGACCATTGTGCGAATACTGGAGAGAATACCATCAAGTGAACTTGTAGAGCGGTCATCAAAGTAGAGGGGCAACTGTGATACGCTTGCACTTGCCGACTGATACCTTGCGAGCTGCTCGTCTGTCAGAGGTCGAGTGTTGAGCACATTGGACGGCAGCCCTGTCTCTGTGGCAAGTATGCGGGCAAACAGTTGGTCGGCCGTCATCTCCATGCTGTAATACGCACACGGATAGCCACTCTTGGCTGCGTTCTCTGCCATATTGAGGGCGAGCGAACTTTTGCCCTGGCTACTATCCGCTGCGATAACAAACAGGTCGGACGGTTGCAATCCGCCACGCTGGTCTATCATGCCAAAACCCGTTGGCGCACCCTGTAAGCGTCTGCCCTCCCTGTTGGCGTTGATGATATTATCTGTGTATGATGAGGCAATCTGTGCAATACTCTGTATATCTGTGGAGGCTGAGACGAAGAGGTTAGACAACTGGTCCAATGCCTGGGACTGGATAGTTTCTATTGGTTCACTTTCATCAACTCCTGCCTGTATCATCTTCTGACCGATACGCCATATCTCCCTGCGTTGCCTCAACTCTGTAAGGCGCATCACTTGCTGCCTCATAGCGTCAAGAGCATCGAAATCACCGAGTGCCAAAAGGTCTGTAATACTAATATCTTGCGCTTTCTGCTTGTTGAGTTCAGCCGCCACGGCCATGTAGTCGGGTGATTTGCCTTGGTCTATGACCGCCTTGGCTGCCCTATAGACTGTTTGCAAGCGATAATCTGTGAAGAGGTCAGGAGAGAGCAAGTCGGCGTTTTCTGCCCATTCTCTGCCATTTTTGATGAGAGTGCCGACAACGACTTTCTCGCATAATTCATCTGATAGCGGTAAATTGTTCATACCTTACCTCCTTTCTTTTTGTTATCTCGATTAAGCCAATTACGTAGTGTGCGGTAAACGCTACGGTTCTTCTTGGCGGTGTCTTTGTAGTTCTCCATATTCCTAAGAGTATTGAAAATATCCTCACTCTCGTAGTTTTGCAAAAGAGTATCAAGTTCTTTCTCTGTCATTTGCTGCATCTTTAGCAAGTGAGGGCAATTCGTTTGTACCCATTGATTGAACTGGACGAACTTCTGCGTTGAGTGAGGGGGCAAAGAAAGCTCGTCTTTCTTTGGTTTACTTTCTTTATTATCTACATTAACATTAACATTATCATTATCATTACGTTTGTTCTTGGTTAGTTCTTGGTTAGTTCTTGGTTGGTTTCCACGTCTACCACTTGGGTTATTGCGGCTACCAACTGGAGCACCGCCCTTGCAACCATTCTCGTAACGTTTCCAGTTTGCATCAAGTTGTGGCTTAATAAGTTTCCATGCCATTCTAAGGTATGAACTATCAAATGATTCCTCCTGACCATCAAGACCATAGCCTACAATAGCACGATATAACGTCAGTTGGTCGCTTTTTGATAACTCTGCCATCGCCTCGTTGAAACTTCGGTAAAAAACAAAACTATTCCTCATCATGACCTCCTCTCTGAGCTCTATAAGCTCTCAGTCCTGCCCACAGAGGGGCATTGCTATTGCTGATACAATCGGCGATGATGTCGCCCAATCTCCGAGGTTGTGATGTAATTTCCATCATAGCAAGCCCTCCCCGAATAAAGATAATTGTACCGGTCCACGATGTACCCATTTACTTCTGTCTGCCGAGTAATGATTGGCGGGATAACCTGTCGTAGCATCCTTGCTGCGTCCTATACTCTGTATCATTCCCTCGGCTATCAAGTCTTTGATATACCATGTGATGGAATTGCGGAGTATACCAGTGGCAAGCGCACAATCAAGCGTAGTGCCAACATTATAGCAAAAATAATCCAAAACCTTGCAGATGTCCTTTTCTTTGCTTATATTTGCAGTGTTCTTATTGGGGTGGCTGTTATGGCCGCCCTTGTTTTTGTTATCCATAGTTAGCCCTCCTTTAAATCAGAATCCCGATACCATACTTTGCCCCCAGCCCTCGTTGGGGTGAGAATACCAGCTCGCTCCCACCGCCAAAGAGTACCAAGCGATACGCCCTTATGTTGGGCGAACTGCTTACGAGTGTACACCTGTTCGGCTTGGGGTGCTGCGGTTACATACTCTTTTATAACCTGTAAGGCAAAATCCCTTAGGTCGGTCGGAGTAACCGTAACTGTCACATTGGCACCGCTTAATATTAATTCTCTAACGTTCATTTGCAGCCTCCTTTCTGTCGCGGTGCATCCACTCGATGAGTTCTTTCTCGTCGAAGAAGAGTTTGCGACCTGTTGGGCGGTAACACGGAATACGACCATTCATGGTTAACCTGTATAGCCAACTCCTGCTTAATCCCGTCAAAATGCACGCCTCATTAGTTGTTAACATTTTACATTCCATTTACTCTGTTTTTTGATGGTTCGGGCTTCGTGGACAGTGTGAGGCTGCCCAGTCTTTTTCTATTGCCTCGGTTGTATCTCTTGCAGCCGCCTCACATACGGCTGTAGTCAGAATTACACGACAAAATTAAATGATAGAAAACAACTAAATGTGAAAAAAAACAGCGCAAATGCCACAACCGCCCGATTGTTGCAAATTACCTCCAAAATCGCTCGAAAATAATTATAAAAAAGATTTGGAGGCTAAGAAAAAAGTATTATATTAGATTCTAAAACGTGAAAAAAGCGTAACCGATTGGCTACGCTTATTATCAATCAATCAGGCTGACCGTATCTTTCTTCATTTTCTTGTCAATGTCTCGGTATCTCGCAAAAGCCCTGCTGCCCTCTGTGTGACCACTTAATGCCCCAATGAGATTCGGGTCTTGTACTTTCTTGTAGAGATTGCCTATGAATGTACGCCTTGCCATGTGCGACGAGGCGATTTCGTTAAGTGGCCGCTGTTCTTCTTTTCCTGTCGTCGGGTTGAGTATCGTAACCACTCGGTCAATGCCGCAGATGGCGAGTATCTCCTTGATTGCTTCATTATACTTCTGAGGCGATATAAAGGGGAACAGACGGCCTTTCTTGTCCATCCCCTTGTACTTCTCCACTAAAGCCATTGCACGGCGATTTAGGGGTACTTCTACGGTTACAGGCGTTTTGTCCTTGGTTTTTCTCGCAATGTATTGTATCTCATCTCCTATCAGATTGCTCTTCTTCATGTGGATAAGGTCGCCCACTCTACAGCCGATAAGACACTGGAATATGAAAATATCTCTCTGTGTCTCCAGATGCTTATTGACGGAGAAATCCCAATCTGCAATGATATTGCGCTCCTCAAGCGAAAGGAAATAAGGCGTACCGTATTTTTCCGACCTAATAGTAACGTTCTTGAAAGGGTCGTTTGTCGTATATTCGTTTTTAATTAGCCACGAAAAGAAAGCCTTTAATTTCTTCTCCAGTTTCTTGATTGTATTTTCCCCACGGTCTGACAGACGAGGCGATTTACGCACCGTCTTAATATCTGCTGGGTACTGCTCCAATAGCTTCTCATAGATGGCCGGATATTCCTCGGATAATGCTTTCTCGTTTCTAAGATAATCGCAGAAGTCCTCTACATCTTCCTTGGTCATGGTATCTATACCGAGCTTCCAGTCTTTTCTGTCATTATCCGTGATATTAGTAAATTCCTGATACCTTGCCAATGTACGCATCAGAACCCTGTAACCTTTTGTCTGGTCGTAACTGAATTGCTTCTTTTGGAGAAACAACTCCATGATAGCGAAGAATGATTTATCCTTGATAGTTTTCTTGGCTTCGTCTTCTTCCTTGGTTTTGCGAGCTTCCTCTATCCGTTCAAAGGTTATCTGCCTTGTCTGCATGCCCGCAGTTAAGGACAAAGCCTCTTCTATGGCTTCTTTTGTTGCACGTCCTTTGCCAACTAACACATTACATACCACGGACAGACGGCTGATATAAGCCTCCAAATTCGCTTTCGCCTCGTTGGCTTCCTGCACTTCGATGAGGTTAAAGCGACCTTTCCTTGGCGGTACTATGCCATACACAAAGCCTCTTTTTGTCTCCTGTACGGGCTTAAACCACTCTGGACGGATAAATACACCACTCTTGAAACACGGACGCTGAGAGCGACCGATAGTAAGTTTTACGATTACTTGGCTTTTGCCATAACTGTTAACGTTGAAACACATCACAAAGATAATACTATTATTCTACACCTCCAAAATTTTAGGTCACATTTAGGTCACATTAATAAGATTTTAGGTCACACTATGAAATTTGATAAAATCTCTAAAAGCCTTTGTTTAAGCGCATTTAGTATCATTCTGTTTCAAACGGTTTTATTATTAGTGTGCCTGTTGGGCGCACCACAACAACACAATGAAGATGAAAGCGTTATGAGAAGCGGCGAGTTTCTCATAACGCTTTTTCTTTGTTCCTTGCTTGCAAGGGGGCAGGAAGGGTGCCGGCGGGTGCCGGAACGGCGGGACAGAGGGGCTGAAGACGGCTTTCAGGAACTTTCGACACTTGTCGCACGATTATTCGACACTTGTCACACAATCTTTTGACAAGTGTCAAAAGTTACCGCCGCACGTAATCCAGAACGCCAGAAGGGCCTGCCGGAAGAAACAGGAAAGCACGTCAGGCGGCCTTTCAGACCCGGCCGAGCCGGCAAACAACTGTCTCCTTGATGTATTTGCTGAAGAAAACGCTGCGTTGACTGATTTTTTTTGGCGGCACGGAGCCGGTTTCCTACCTTTGTATCCGAAACGAACAAAGCAAAGAGATGATGAAAAGTAAGTTGAATATTGTATGGATGGCAGCCGCTGCATTGGTGGTTGCATCATGTTCCTCAGCCGATACCGACTGGGAAGAATTGCAGAATATTGTAGATAACAGCGGCCAGAACGGCAGCAGTCAGGGTTCATCGGGCAGTACGACGCTCAGTTCGGGCGAGGTTGCTACCTTTACCGTGGCCATCGACTCCACCACTACTGTTACCGAGCAGGAGGCTGCCGATGCCGACAACGAGGACTATGTAGAGAACAACAGCTTTGACAACGCAGTCTACATAGCCTACAACGGCTCTTCTGCCAGCATAACCGGAGAAGTAAGCGGAGTAACCTTAAGCACGGACGGAGCCCATGTTACCGTCAATTCCACGGCTAAGGGAGTTAACTACATACTAAGTGGAACGGCCACTGACGGATCGTTTAAGATTTACAGTGAGAAGAAATATGAAGTCACCCTCAACGGTGTAAACATCAAGAACGCCAGCGGTCCGGCCTTCAACAGCCAGAGCGGAAAACGTGCCTACATAGTTCTGGCCGAGGGAACGTACAACTCCTTCAGCGACGGAACGGCCTATTCATCGAGCGATGAGGACCAAAAGGGAACCTTGTTCTCCGAAGGCGAACTGCTTTTCAGTGGTTCGGGCAAGCTGCGCATCTATGCCAACACCAAGGCGGGTATCAGTTCCGACGACTATATTCTCATACGTCCATACACGAATATTTACGTAAAAGCAACGGCGGGTAACGGCATCAAGGCCAACGACGAAGTGAAGGTAAACGGCGGAATACTGAACATAGAAGTATCGGCCGATGCTGCCAAAGGCATTTCGAGCGACAGTCTGGTTTCCATTAACGGCGGCCGCACAACCATCATCACTACCGGCGGCGGCCAATATGACAGCGACGAACAGGATGCTTCGGCCTGTGCAGGGATTAAAAGCGACTATGCCTTCGTCATGAACGGTGGCGAATTGTACCTGAAGAGCACTGGTGACGGCGGCAAGGGCATCAGTTCCGACAGCACGGTTGACATCAATGACGGCACGTTGAAAATTATCACAGAGGGCGGCAAGTATAGCTACAGCAGCACCATAAACTCTTCACCTAAGGGTATAAAGGCCGATGGAAACGTAACAATCAGCGGTGGCAGCGTGATGGTTCGTTCGCTCAAAGGCGAAGGATCCGAAGGTATTGAGAGCAAGGCTTACATGTATCTCAAAGGCGGAGCTACAGAAGTGTACTCCTACGACGATGCACTGAACAGCAAGTACGACCTCAGCATACAGGGAGGTTACCTCTACGCAAGAGCTTCCAACAATGACGGCATCGACTCCAACAGCAACATCTACTTCGAAGGAGGCACCTCCGTCATCTATGGTGGCGCAACCCCAGAAGTTCCCATCGATGCAGCAGAAGGCTACAACATCTACATCAACGGCGGTACTATTGCTGCCTTTGGGCAGAGTATAGCCCAGACGGCCGCTTCAGGCAAGCAGGCCAGCGTGGTGTTGGGCGGTTCTTTCAGCGCCGGAGCTTCCTACACACTTAACAGCTTGCTCGCTGTTGTGCCCGAGACTGCTGCTTCTGCCGTGATGTTCTCTTCGTCAAACCTGTCTTCAGGTTCCGTCTATACACTCTATTCAGGAGCAACCGTTAGCGGAACCGACTGGCACGGGCTCATCATCAGCCCCACCGTGAATTCTCAGGGCACATCTGCCGGCTCTGCCACGGCGGCAACTACCGTGGGCAGCAGCGGCATGGAAGGCGACCGACCGGGTGGTGCACGGCGATAGTTACATTATCATCCGCCCGTCTAAGGGTGCCCCTGCCAACAACAAAGGACAGCGGCACGGCTCAGGCGGGCGCACAATAATAAACATATTACTACGTTACAATACATAATGATACGGTCTGCAAAGTTATCCCTGCACAGTTGCCGGGAGCATATTGTCTACATCATCGGATGGTTATTGCTGTTTCTGGCTCCCGTGCTGGTACTCTATATCCGCACGCAGACGGGCAACATGCCGTTCAACTGGCACGAGATTGTCCATGTGTGGGGCGTCTTCGCCATCTTTCTGGCAGCCTTCATCGTGCACGATCTGCTACTGGCTCCATTGCTGGTTTACGCCCACCGCCGCACGGTCTACATTCTCACAACGTGCTGCATGGCTGCATGTTTCTTTCTGGTACAATGCAGTCTCAAGCCCAAACCCGACGACTTCCTGCCCAGTCCGCATGCAGAATTGAGGCAACCAGCTGCTGCAGAAGCCACCGCAACTCACATGTCCATTGCTGAGAACCGTCATTCACGGCCGCCACATGCCTATCCTCCCTTTCCCGAATCCGACAGAATGCCGGGTCCGAAACCACCGTTGCTCTTCGGCCAGACCGACATCATTGCCTCTGTCATGATGATACTGATGCTGGGAATGAACCTTGGAGTGAAGTATTACTTCAAGACCGAGGACGACAGAAAGCAGCAAGAACAGCTACAAACGAAGAGTTTGGAGCAGCAGTTGGAGTATCTGAAGTACCAGATAAACCCTCATTTCTTCATGAACACGCTCAACAATATCCACGCTTTGGTAGACATTGACCCCGAACAAGCCAAGGATACCATTGTGAAACTGTCCAAGCTCATGCGCTACGTGCTCTATGAAGCATCCAAGCCACTGGTAAGTTTGGAGCGTGAACGGCAGTTCATACAGAACTATATCAGCCTGATGAAAATCAGATACGCCGACAGTGTTACCATTACCGAGCACCTTCCCGCCGTTTCCTCCGAGCTGATGCTCCCGCCGCTGCTCTTCATCACGTTTGTTGAAAACGCCTTCAAGCACGGCGTAAGCTACCAGCACCACAGCTACATCAGGCTTGCACTGTGCGTAGAGGATGAAACCATCTGTTTTTCCTGTGCCAACAGCATAGCTCCCCGCTCACGCGAGCAGCAGCAAGACAGGCAGGGAGGCGTCGGACTGAAGAATGTCAGGAAGCGTCTCGACCTCATCTACGGCAATGCCTACTCACTCCTCATAGACCGCAAAGCTAACACCTATTCCGTTGACCTGCGCATCCCGTACAGGCGAACACAAACAGAAGCTGCCCACGAAGCAAACAACAGCCCGGCGGCAGCTGAAAACTGAAAGAGAAGGAAATGATAACATGTCTGGCTATTGACGACGAACCGCTCGCACTCCGCCAATTAGTGGCCTACATCAGCAAAGTTCCGTTCCTGCAACTCGTAGGAGAATGCAGGAGTGCTGCCGAAGCCCAACGCGTAATGAACAATGAAATGGTAGACGCCATCTTCGTAGACATCAACATGCCCGACCTCAACGGGCTCGATTATGTGCGCACTCTCTCAGCCCCGCCTATCGTCGTATTCACGACTGCCTACGCCGAATATGCCATCGACGGCTATAAAGTTGACGCCGCAGACTATCTGCTCAAGCCCTTCTCTCTCGACGACTTCCGCCGCGCGGCCAACAAGGTAAGGCACCGATACCAACTCGAACGCCATGCTGACGACAACTTCTCTGTGTCTGAAAACAGCAACGAACTCTTCTTCAAGACCGACCATCGGGTTGTTAGAGTTGTGACTTCCGGTATACGCTACATTGAGGGTATGAGCGAATACGTGAGGATTTACTTCGATGACGGCAAACCGCTGACCGTTCTGCTCAGCATGAAAAAGCTGGAAGAGAGACTCCCCAAAGACAGCTTTATGCGCATACACCGCTCCTATATAGTTAACTTGAAGAAAATAAGCGAAGTTAACAAGAACCGCGTAATACTCGACAGCCAGACTTACCTGCCCGTCGGTGGCCAGTACAAGGAGGCTTTCAACAGTTATATTGACAACAAATTTGTGGATAAATAATCTCCCTCTCCGTCCCACCCGGCATCTTGCAACTGCCGTGGTAAATCCTGCTTGCAGTGCTGAAGACGGCTTTCAGGAACTTTTGACACTTGTCGCACGGTCATTTGACAGGTGTCGCACGACCGTTTGACAAGTGTCAAAAGTTCGCGACAGATACCTTCAAGCCGCTTGAACGGACGGTTCGGCGACGCGAAACAAGACGAAAAGGAGGGTGGAAAGACAGATTTAGCGGCAATGAGGATGCCGTTGCTGCCGGCTGCAGCAGGCGAGTGAACGCAGAAAGGCTTGGCTGCCGGAGCGGGTTCCGGTGCAGCCAAGCCTTCGTGATGCTGAATATAAAGCTACTTTACGTTGCCTGTCTTGAGCAGATATTCGGCTATCTGCACGGCGTTAAGTGCCGCGCCCTTGCGTATCTGGTCGCCGGTGAGCCAGAGGGTCATGCCGTTGTCCGAGGCCAGGTCTTTGCGTACGCGGCCCACGTACACGTCGTCGTGGCCGGCGCTCTCCAGCGGCATGGGGTAAATGTAGTGCTGCGGGTCGTCCTTCAGGGTTACGCCGGGAGCCTTGGCGAGGGCCTGGCGCACCTCTGCTACGGTGAGGGGACGCTCCGTTTCGAACCATACGCTCTCCGAATGGGAGCGCAGCGACGACACGCGAACGCAGGTGGCAGAGGTGCGGACGTCGCTGTGCATAATCTTGCGCGTCTCGTTGAACATCTTCATCTCTTCCTTTGTATAGTCGTTCTCGGTCATTTTATCAATCTGCGGAATGACGTTGTAGGCCAGCTGATGGGGAAACTTGCTCACCGTTTTCACCTTTCCGGCCTCCACCATCTCGCGGTATTGCTGCTCCAACTCGCGCATGGCGGCCGCTCCGGCGCCACTGGCACTCTGGTAGCTGGAAACGTGTATCCGCTTGATATGCGAGAGGCGGTCGATGGGGTTGAGCACTACAACCATCATGATGGTGGTGCAGTTGGGGTTTGCTATGATGCCGCGGGGGCGCTGCAGGGCGTCGTCGGGATTGATTTCGGGCACCACCAGGGGCACGTCATCGCACATGCGGAAGGCGCTGCTGTTGTCTATCATCACGCAACCGTGGCGGGTGATGGTCTCTGCAAACTCCTCCGAAGTGCCTCCTCCGGCCGAAACAAAGGCGATGTCGATATCCTTGAAGTCGTCATTATGCTGCAACAGCCTGACCTGATAGTCCTTACCACGGAAGTTATAACTGCGTCCGGCGCTCCGTTCAGAACCAAAGAGAACCAATTCATTCATAGGGAATTCGCGCTCTGCAAGTATGCGGAGGAACTCCTGACCTACGGCACCACTGGCGCCAACGATTGCTACTTTCATTTTAGACTCTGATGTTTTAAAATACAATTATCAGTTGCAAAATTACAAAAATATCATAACTCACAACCCTCAATCATCAACTTTTTAGTACCTTTGCACAAAAATAAGGAGCTGCTGCAGCCTCTCCGCGGGGCAAAGTCCGCACGGGGCAGAGGCCGTAACCGTTCATGGAACGAAACACCCGAGGCCTGATGTTCAACATATCCCACTACTTTCCCATCACTGACCCTACGCTGATATTCTTCGTAGTGCTGCTGATTATCCTGTCGGCACCTATCATCATGGGCAAGCTCCGCATTCCCCACATCATCGGAATGGTGCTGGCAGGCGTGCTGGTGGGGCGCTACGGGCTCAATATATTGCAGCGCGACGCCTCTTTCGAGCTGTTCGGAAAGGTGGGACTGTACTACATCATGTTCCTTGCCGCACTGGAGCTGGACATGGAGGGGGTACGTAAGAACATGGCGCGCATGACCATCTTCGGGCTGCTCACGTTCCTCGTGCCTTTCTGCCTCACGTGGTTCATGGGCATCCACCTGCTCCACTACCCCATGATGGCATCTCTGCTGCTGGCCTGCATCATGGCTTCCAACACGCTCATAGCCTACCCCATCGTGGGCAGATACGGCATACAGCGCAAGCCGAGCGTTATGTTGAGCGTTGGTTCGTCTATGATTTCGCTGCTGCTGGCACTGGTTTTCCTGGCTACTCTTGTGGCTGCCAACGGCAACGAGGCCGGTTTTTCGTTCTGGGTGCTGTTCATTCTCAAGTTTGCCCTGTACTGCGCAGGGCTCATCTGGGCCGTTCCGCGGCTCACGCGGTGGTTCCTCAGGCGCTACAGCGACGCCGTGATGCAGTTCATCTTCGTGCTTTCCATGCTCTTCCTGAGTGCCGCCCTGTCGGAAATGATTGGTCTGGAAGGCATCTTCGGAGCCTTTCTATCGGGCCTGATACTCAACCGCTTCATCCCTCATGTATCGCCTTTGATGAACCGTATCGAGTTTATCGGCAACGCGCTCTTCATACCCTACTTCCTCATCGGCGTGGGCATGCTCATCAATGTGCGCGTTCTGTTCCAGGGAGGGGGCATCCTGTGGGTTGTGTTCTGCATCGTGCTGTTCGGCACCTTGGGCAAAGCAATCGCGGCTTACGTGGCCGCCATGCTGTTCCGCATGCCCGTATCTTCGGGCAACATGATGTTCGGCCTCACCTCGGCCCATGCCGCCGGCGCCATTGCCATGGTGATGGTGGGCATGAAACTGGAAACTTCGCCGGGCCATTACCTGGTGAGCGACGACATGCTCAACGGCGTTATCATCATGATTTTGTTTACTTGTATCATCTCAACGCTCGTTACCGAGAGCGCTGCCAAGCAGATCATACTGCGCGACAAGGAGTTTCCGAGCAACGAAGAGCCCGACAAAGACGACGAACGAGTGCTCATTCCGGTTAAGTATCCCGAGTATGCTAACCGGCTGGTGAACCTTGCCATCCTGATGCGCAACCCCAAACTGAACAGCAACCTGGTGGCACTGAACGTGGTGTACGACGACATGAACATGCGAAAGAACCAGGAGGCGGGCCGCCGCATATTAGATATGGTGACGCATTATGCCGCGGCCGCCGACGTTAAGATGGCCACCCAGGTACGCATAGCGGCCAACATAGCCAACGGAATCAAGCATGCGTTCAAGGAGTTTCAGGCTTCCGAAATCCTTATCGGCATGCACACGCACCGCAATGTGTCGCCTAAATTCTGGGGAGAGTTCCACCAGAGCCTCTTTAACGGGCTGAACCGGCAGATTATCATGGCCCGACTGAACCAGCCGCTCAGCACTTTACGGCGCATACAGGTGGCCGTTCCGTCGCGTGCCCAGTACGAGCCGGGCTTCTACCGCTGGCTGGAGAGACTGGCAAGGCTGGCGGAGAACCTGGAATCACGTATCCAGTTCCACGGCCGGACGGACACTCTGGCCCTCATCAACGAGTATATACGCAACCGGCATGCCGACGTCAGGGCCGAATACATAGGCATGCAGCACTGGAACGAGATGCCGGAACTGGCCGGAACGATAGCCGCCGACCACCTCTTCGTGGTGGTTACGGCGCGCAAGGGAACCGTTTCGTACAAGTCGGCGCTGGAGAGTTTGCCCGATGAAATCACCAAGTACTTCAACGGAAAGAACCTCATGATTATCTTCCCCGACCAGTTCGGCGACGCCATGGACACCATGACCTTTGCCGAACCGCAGCATCAGGAGGAGCTGAGTGCCTACGAGGTGCTGCACGACTGGCTGCACCGCAAGCTGCGCAGGCCGTAGGCAGGCTGCCAAAACAAGGAATGAAAACATCAAGAAACATGATAACAATCAGCAATATCACCAAGAGCTTCGGCTCGCTGCAGGTGCTCAAGGGCATAGACCTGCAGGTACGCAAGGGCGAGGTGGTGAGTATCGTAGGCCCGAGCGGGGCCGGCAAGACCACTCTCCTGCAGATTATAGGAACCCTGGACAGGCCCGACGGCGGCCGGATAGAGATTGACGGCACCGACGTGAGCCAGCTCTCGACCGACAGGTTGAGCGACTTCCGCAACCGTCACCTGGGCTTCGTGTTCCAGTTCCACCAGCTGCTGCCCGAGTTCTCGGCGCTGGAAAACGTCATGATACCGGCCTACATCGCCGGCAGCCCGCACGCACAGGCCAAGAAGCGGGCCCTGGAACTGCTGGATTTCATGGGCCTGAAGGACCGCGCCAACCACAAACCCAACGAGCTCTCGGGCGGAGAAAAGCAGCGGGTGGCCGTGGCCAGGGCGCTTGTTAACAACCCCGCGGTCATCCTGGCCGATGAACCATCGGGCTCGCTTGATACGCGGAACAAGGCCGAACTGCACCAGCTGTTCTTCGACTTGCGCGACCGTTTCGGCCAAACCTTCGTCATCGTGACCCACGACGAGGGCCTCGCAGCACTCACCGACCGCACCATACACCTCAAGGACGGCCTCATTACCCACACCACAACACGCCAAGAAAAGGAGGAAACATGAACACCATCAAGCTGGGCGACTACAACCGCCTGACCATTACCAAAGAAGTTGACTTCGGACTCTACCTCGACGGCGGCGACGAAGGCGAAATCCTGCTCCCCAAGCGCTATGTACCGCAGTCGTACCGGATAGGCGACGAGCTGGAAGTATTCATCTACCTGGACCAGGACGAACGGCTTGTGGCCACCACGGAGACGCCGCTGGCCAAGGTTGGCGAGTTCGCCTACCTCTCCTGCTCGTGGGTAAACGAGTACGGGGCGTTCCTCGACTGGGGGCTCATGAAGGACCTCTTCTGCCCTTTCCGCGAACAGAAACGCCGCATGGAGATAGGCCAGAAGTACATCGTCTACGTGTACATAGACCCCGAGAGCTACCGCATAGTGGCCTCGGCCAAGGTAGAACACTTCCTCTCCGACGACTTTCCGCCCTACCGCCGCGGCGATGCGGCCGACCTGCTGATATGGCAGAAGACCGAACTGGGCTTCAAAGTGATAGCCGACAACAGGTTTCAAGGCCTGGCATACGATGACCAGATATTCAAATACGTGCACACCGGAGACCGCATGAAGGGCTACATTGCGGCCGTGAGGCCCGACGGCAAGATAGACGTAACCCTGCAACCGGCCGGCCGACAGCAGACACTCGACTTTGCAGAGGTGCTCCTCCAATACCTCAAAGACAACGGCGGCTTCTGCAACTTGGGCGACAAGAGCGACGCGGAGGACATCAAGCGCCGCTTCCAGGTGAGCAAGAAGGTGTACAAACGGGCCGTGGGCGACCTCTACAAGCGCAAGCTCATCACCATCACTGACGACGGAATACATCTCCTTAGTTAGGGAATTGATAATTGAGAATTGAGAATTGATAATTATGATTAGTTATAATTGAGAATTGATAATGGACAATTGATAATTATGATTAGTCCGAATTGAGAATGTAGCTTGATTGTGTAACAGCACGAAATCAACTATCCATCCTCCCCAACAAAGCCAATCATAATTGTCAATTGTCCATTTTCAATTCTCAATTACCCCATTCTCAATTCTCAATTAGTCAATGGAAAGGGGCTGTTTTGTCAAATATTCATGCCTAAAAAAACTGCATCATTTTCGCTCGAAATAGAAAACAGGAGGGCTGTTTTTGGCCTCTCCAATGCCCGGAAACTATCTCTTTAAGTGCCAAAGATGGTCTTCAACACCCTTGAAGCTATGCTTTTGAGGCTAAGGAGCTATGCTCTTTAGCGTAAGGAGCTATGCTTTTTAACGTAAGGAGCTATGCTTTTTAGCGTAA
>LAHS01003194.1_pt1 | contig 29419 bp, 27 predicted proteins | sample 329651 | NCBI WGS metagenome assembly LAHS01 (sample SAMN03275699, study PRJNA271635) | activated sludge metagenome | isolation source: sample C-1 Sludge from hydrolytic chamber (first chamber) of Anaerobic... | reverse complement strand
GCTGGATACAGCCCGCGAAGCGCTTACATGATCGGCAGCCGTCTGATGAAAAATGATAAAGTTAAAAAAATCATGGAAGAATATAAGGCAGACATTTATGGAAATCTGCGTACCAGAATGGCTGCCGGTGCCGTGAAGGCTTATGACACTATCTTAAGCATTGCTACGAATCCGCATGCAGACGACCGGGACAGGCTGGCGGCGGCTAAAGACGTCATGGACCGCGCCGGTTACAAGCCGGTTGATAAGACCGAAGTTTCCGGCGGCCTTTCCGTAACGCTGGAGGTGGACGATGACGTCAACGCGCAGGATTAACCTCATCAACGACTTCATCAAGCCTACTCCCCGGCAGCGGAGCTTTATGCAGACTGTTAAAGATAATACTTATATACTCTACGGCGGTGCCGCAGGTGGAGGGAAGTCGTACATTCTCCGCTGGGAGCTTGTGTATCTCCTGCTTGAGTGGTACAAGCACACAAGCATCAAGGGCATCCGTGTGGGACTTTTTTGCGAAGACTATCCTTCGCTTAAAGACCGCCAGCTCTCCAAGATTAGGATGGAGTTCCCCGAGTGGCTAGGGAAATATAGAGAGACAGACCACGACTTCATCCTGGCCGACAGCCTGGGCGGCGGCGTCATATGTTTTCGTAATCTTGATAAGCCGTCTAAATACTTGTCTTCTGAGTTTGCAGCTATCGCTATCGACGAGCTGACACTCAACGATCAGATCGTTTTTGACTTCCTGCGGATGCGTCTTCGCTGGGTTGGAATCAATGACACCAAGTTTATAGCCGCCACCAACCCGGGAGGGCGCGGGCATATGTGGGTTAAAAATCTATTCATCGATCGCAACATGCCGCCGGAAATGCAGCCGTTCGCTTCCCAGGTGGCTTTTGTACCGGCAACCGTGGACGATAACCCTCACATATCAGAAGCCTACAAAGCCCAGCTGGACACGCTGCCGGAGAAGCTCCGGAAGGCTTATCGAGATGGAGATTGGAACATTTTCGAAGGGCAGGTATTTGAGGAATTCAGGAATGATGAGCACGTTATCCATCCCTTTCCGATACCTTCCGACTGGCCGCGGTACCGCTCGATGGACTGGGGATACACAAAACCATACGCTATATATGAGTACGCAACAGACTATGACGGCGTTGTGTATGTTATCGGAGAGTGGTACGGCTGCAAGCCGGGGACAGTCAACACCGGCACGCAGGAGACCGCTAGGGAGGTGGCTCGCAAAGTCAAGCACCTGGCGGGAGCCTTTGGGATTGCGGACCCTGCCATCTGGCAGCGCACCGGACACGACGGTCCGACAATCGCTGAAATCTTTGCAGGCGAGGGCGTGGCCTGGACACCAGGGGATAACGACCGCATGGCGGGGCTGATGCAAGTGCACATGAGACTTAAAGAGCATAAGCTTAAAATCTTCTCTTCCTGCCATCACCTGATCCGGACGCTTCCCGCCCTCACATACGACAAGCACAAAGTGGAGGACGTGGACACCGAGGAAGAGGACCATGCTTATGATTCGCTCCGCTATTTCTTGATGTCGCGGCCCATCACGCCGGAAAAAGGCGAGGTAAAGGCCATTGATAAGTACAAGATAGTAAGACCGGACAGGGAGGAAGGAACCGCATGGGGCGTGTGATTGCAGATTTATCGTCTATCAAGTTTGTGAGCCGGAAGGGCCTCCGGGACTACGCTTTCCGGGTGCTCAAAGGCGAAGTTGGCGAACATGTGAATAAAGGTGTGATTATCCCGGAAAAATACACAGATCAGGAGCTCCGGGCGTTCGTTGAGCAGATGCCGGATTGGCAGCTCAGGCAGATGTACGACCTGATGTATGGTTCCGAAATGGTGGAATGAGGTGAAAGACATGACTGGACTGGAAGAAGGAAAGGACCTGCCGCAGCAGCAGGAAAGCGGCTTTGACTTTGACGCCGCCAAGGAGCGGGTGAAAGAAGCGCTCCGGCTTTCAGAGACATGGCGAGACTACGCCAAACAGGATTATGAGTTTGTCCAGGGCAAGCAGTGGACTGACAGCGATCTGAGCAATATGCGGAGAGCCAAGCGCCCAGCTATTACTATCAACCGCATCCGGCCCATTATTAATCTCCTCTGCGGCTATGCTGCCCAGAACGAGACGGAGCCGGATTTCCTTCCCCGCTCCGAAGAGGATGACCGGGTGAGCCGCGTGGCAAAAGGCATCACGAAATACGTTTTTGATAAATCAAAGTATCAAAAAGCAAAGAAAAAGGCCTTCAGGGACGCTATCACCTGCGGCGTCGGCTATTACTGGATAACTTATGCTTTTAACTACAAGAAGATGGATGGCACCATCAAGATAGAAAACGTCAGCCCCTTCGATGTGTTCATCGACCCGGAAAGCGTACAGGATGACCTTTCCGATGCCGCTTTTTGCGGCCGCTACACGTGGGAATCACCGGACAAGCTCTGCCTCATCTATCCGGAACACGCCGACGAAATTCGCACCATGTTCCACGATTACGATGAGACCGAGCTGGAGACTGTGGAGACAACTCCCCTCTGGTACTCGCAGGAGCTTAAAAAGCTCCGTGTTGTGCAGTACTGGTACAAGCAGTACGGCTCAAAAAAAGTATTCACGGCGGGCTCTGAAATCATCTCTGACACCGCCTCTCCGGAGTATATGGCTCTTCTGGCCGCCGGAGCACAGGCGCAGAACGTGCCGGATGAGCACATCCGATACGCCACCTTCTGCGGTGACGTCTTGCTGGAAGAAGGAGAAAGCCCCTACGACCACGGGAAATTTCCAGTCGTTGCGCAGTACTGCTATAAATCCGGCTGGGAAAGCGACAAGGATGAAGGACTGGAACCCGCCGGCGTTGTTCGTGACCTGAAGGATCCGCAGAGAGAGCTTAATAAAAACCGCTCTCAGCGTATGCACATTGTTGACAAGCAGGCCCTGGGCGTCAGGTATTGGCAGGGACAGGCTGATGCTAAAGTAAGGCGTGACATCAAAGAGCACTCGACCACGCCGGGGGCCAATATCTTCCTCCCACCGGGCCTTTCGTTTACCGATGGCCTGCCGGCATCGCAGGATATCGGCAACATCGAGCTTGAACAGCAGTCAAGCGCTGACTTCTATTCCATTTCCGGCGTCACGCCGGAATCTCTATCCGGCTCCGTGGGGCAGATGAGCGGTAAGGCCATCGACCTCAGACAGACTGTGACGACCGTGCAGACGGCGGAAATCTTCGATCATGTGAAGGATGCAGAGCTTCAGATCGTTCAGATTCTTTGGGGCGATAAAGGTGAGCCGGGGCTTATTCCACAGTTTTTTAACCATGAAAAGGCCCTACGCATTCTGGGAGAGGACGGCAAAAAGGAATTCGTACAGATTGAGCCGGGCATGGGGCAGGCCATGGCTGTACAGCCGCAGATTAACCCGATGACCGGCCAGCCGCTGATGGATGCTGACGGCGACCCCGCAGCCAAGGTGCTCTATGATCTCTCATGCTTTGATTTCGACATCGTGATTACTACGAGCTCCGCCAGCGCAACGGCCCGCCAGGCTAATCTTTATCAGCTTCTGGACGCTAAAAAGGCAGGGGTAGACATACCTATGGACATTATCCTGGACTTCATGGACTTCCCGGAAAAAGAGACGGTCAAGAAGCGGCTGCAGGAGCAGGCCGAAGCGCCAAAGGTTCCGGATGTCAAAGTCTCCGGCACGCTGGACCAGCTGCCGGCCGAAGCGCTTTCACAGGCTCTGCAGTCTATCGGCGTGACCATCTCGCCGCAGCAGATTATGGCGGAGCGGATGGCGCTCAAAGGCAAGGCACCGGTTCCGGCCATCGCCGCTCATCAGCAGATGCCGCAGGCTCCGCAGGGTATGCCTGCCGGACTGCCGCCTAACATTCCAATGAATCAGTAAGCACGATACGGGACACTCGACCCGGCTAATGTCGTTAAACCAGCCGCCCGTATCTTCGGCCTAAGCAATGCCGTGAAACCGCTACATTTGCGTCCGGCGAACGACGTTAAACCGCAATAGGAGGACATTTATGTTTGACAAAGACGAAGACAACCAGCAGATGACCAATGCAGCCGATTTCGGATTTACCGAAGACGACCTCAAGGGCTTTGTCCAGGAACCGAAGCAGGGGGATGCCTCTGTAGGGGAACCGAAGGAAGAACCTCAGCAGAACGCCCCGCAGAACCCGGAACCGGCTGCAGACGATGAACCGAAGCCGCAGGCAGAACCACCGACACAGCCGTCCGACGACCAGAACGTCGATAAACCTCAGGATGGTGCTGATGGCCATGGGGACCTGGGCAAGGCGCTGGCTGAAGAAAGAGCCCGTCGCAAGGCGATTGGCGATGAGCTGAACCAGCTCAAGTCTCAGCTCACACAGATGAGGCAGGCGCAGACGCAGGCACAGGCGCCGGCCGTTCCTCCGAAGACCAGGCAGGAGATTCTCACCTATGCGAAACAGGAAGCGGCCCGCCGCATGAACCTGTCGCAAAAAGACATTGAGGATCTCATGTTTACTGAGCCCGCTAAGTACGAGGATTTCGTCCGTCAGCAGGGAGCCATTGCATGGGAGCAGGAAGAGCAGGTCAAGCATGCCATGCAGCTCAGACAGCAGAACGTGAATTTCGTCCAAGCCAATCTCGCCAACCTTCCGAACATCCAGGCGATTTATCAGAAGGGAAACGAGATGCTGAACGACATGAAGCGTGGTGAAGCCCGTGAGATTGATGAAGCCTACAGTCGTGTAGATAACGGCGTGGGCACGGAGAAAGATTTCAAGGTGCTCCTCTCCTTCCGAGACAAGATTATCGCAGCAATGCAGGGAGCTTCTGCCGCTGCAGGTGCTCCATCTCCGGCCCCTGCTCCGCAGGCATCCAACCCTCTGACACAGGCGGCAGGGCTGCCAAAAGCGGCGGCCCTCACCGGCGCTAATCCGGCGCAGCCCAAACTGTCTAATGAGGACATTCTCCGGGCTGTGCGTGAAGGCCATGAAAAGGACCTGCCCAAGGACATCCAGCGTGCTATTGATGAATACTGTGGTTAAACAAGAAAGGAAGTAAACTATCATGGCTAAAGAATTTGCAATTCCTTCCGCCCTGGTACCGAAGGTATGGGCGGCAAAAGTTTGGAGAGAAGGCAATAAAGCCTCCTATTTTGATAAATTCACCTCCACCGACGGCTCCAAGCCGATTCAGACCAATAAGGACCTGAAACGTGCAAAAGGCGACAAGGTGACTTTTGGCATCGCCATGAATCTCACCGGCGACGGCGTGACCGGCAACAATGCACTGGTGAATAACGAAGATACCCTCACCATGTACGATTTTTCCGTCACCACCGAACAGGTGAGAAACGCAGTGGCTCGTTATGTGGGCGATGACAATAAGTCTCCCTACGAAAACCTGCCGCTCATTAAATCTGCACTGGTGCAGTGGCTGGCTGACTGGAAGGATGATACCCTCATCAAAAAGCTGACCGATTCCCCGACTACAGGCGAAGTTATGGGCACTGAAGCCTCCATCACTGCGGACAATAAGCTGACCTGTGCGATGATTTCCACCGCCAAGCGTAAGGCTATGCTGCACGCTCCGAAGGTGAAGCCGATTAAAATTGAAGGACAGGATAAATACATCATGTTAATCGGTCCCTATGCGGCTCGTGACCTCAAGACCGACACCGCATGGCTGGAAGCGCAGGAACATGCAGGCATCCGCGGCTCCAACAATCCGATTTTCACCGGTGCTCTGGGCGAATACGACGGCGTAGTCCTCTACGAATACGAAAGAGTATCCACTACCAAGAGCGGTGCCTCTAGTGCCAATGTGGTGCATAACCTTCTCCTGGGCCAGCAGGCGGCCTGCTATGCGGTCACCCGTGAACCGGATGCCATCAAACAGGTGGATGACTACGGCAACCGCGAAGGCAACGGTATTTCTTTCAATGCCGGCATTGAAAAGGTTGTTTTCAACGGCAATGACTACGGCGTAATCCAGGTTATGACCGGCGGCGCTGCTGATTGATTTTCATTAATTTCATATAGTTTCGACGTTCAGGGAGTGGCGATTCGCCTCTCCCTTTTCGTTTGAAACGAAATTGCAACGGAAGGAGGCGGGAACATGACCATCAAACAGTTAATCAACCGGGCCTACATGCAGGTGGGAGACACTTCCCACGTCAACTACACGCCTTTCCAGTTTCTTGAATACTACAACGAGGGCAACCAGCTCCTCTGTCATCTCATCATTAAGTACATGCCGGATGAGGCAGTGGATGATTCGTACAAGGAAATAGATGACGAAAGCGGATGGGACAATTTCGAGGAGACCATGCTTGTGCATTACATGGTTACCAGAATCCTGAACCTGGATATGGCGGCCCTGCTGCAGGAATGGGAGAACTGGATAGCCGAAAAAGCCCGCTCTGAAGGAGGTTCCAATGTAGTGATAGCAAGGGGGTACTGGGATTATGACGGTGAACGAACTGATTACCACCATCAACCTTGATACGAATGAAATCCTGGATGATGAGGCGGAATATATCCCGTATATCAATACGGCAATTGATACGCTCTCTATGATTCTGGCGCCCATGCATGATCCCGAGGTGACTGCCTGCCGGGATGTAGCCAACAATGACGCAATTCCCACCAATTTCCTCCAGTTCATGCCGGTTTCCGGCTATCCCATCACCATGAAGAACGGAACGTTCCAAACGTACGACGAAAAGACGGTGTCGGACGTGTACTATGCCATCAAGAAGCCGCACATTGCCAGCATGGACGATGCGGTGCCTTTTTCTGAGATGTACACTTTCGCCCTGGTGCAGATTGTCTCCTACCTGGTTAAAAAGAAATCCCTCATGATTGATTTCGCCAATGCGGATAATGCATTCATCCAGCAGCTGGCGGAAGCCATCAAGGGCGCAAGGGCAAGGTGAGGACATGGCACAGGTATTCCAGACCGCCAGCACGCAGGGATTTCCCCTGGGCATCGACTGGAGCAAACCGGCCGAGGCGGTAGACATCAGGGCTCTGGTACAGGCCCATAACTGTGAGTATTCCGGCACTGACGGCGCTCTGCAGACGGTGCCGGGCATCCGCATCCTATATACGGCGGATAAAGACATCACCTCCATCTACTACGACGTGAACAGAAAATGCTGGTATTTCACCAGTGATGGAAAGATGTACAAAACGGAGGACTGGAAGGGCGCCACGGAGCTGGGGGCTCTTAACGGAACGGACCGCCCGAGGTACTGCACTTTCGGCGGAGACGTCCTTGTCGCTTCCGGCGGCAAGCTGCAGGCCATAAGCGGGGCAGGAGATACGCTTTCGACTGTTTCAGGCTCGCCGGATGCCTGCAATTTTGTGAGCTCCAATTCCGGTTCTGTGATAACGGCGTCCACTTCTGACCACCGGCTGCACTGGAGCGCCATCGGCGACTACACCAGCTGGACAAGTGACAGCAATAACAGTGCTTCGGCGCAGTACGTAGACGTGGGCTACAAAGACCAGGGCTGCATTATCTCCGTTTCCTTCCTGTCCAAGGCTATCATTGTCTACAAAGAGTACGGCAGGTCCTACCAGGTTGTGGGAAATCCGCACAGCGGCACGCTTGCCGTCTATCCGCTGTCGGAGACGGCGTACTGCTCCGGCTCTTCTGTTTCATTGAATGACCATTCGTACTACATCGGAAATGCGGGGCTTATGTCCTTCATGCCGACGAATACCTACGCGAACATCCAGCCGGAAGAAACGGGGCTCGCTATCAACGCCCAGCTCATCCGCATCACGGACAAGACGGCGGCCATGTGGTACGTGCCCACAAGAAAGCAGATGTGGATTCTGCCGTCGGAGAAGTCGGAGTACATTTTCATCTACCACTACCTGCCGAGGTATGCCGACGGGCGAGGCGTGTTCACCACCCGGACGCTCTCCCATGCTCTCCACGACGTGGAGAACCTTGACCATGATGTGTACATTGCCTACGGCAATAAGATAGGCATCCTTGACGAGGCTATTGACACGGACGACGGGAAGCAGATAGAGACGGCAGTCACGTCGGGGAACCTTCTGGCGGAAAAACTCTTTATCCTGCTGATGAATTACACATTCGTCACGTCTAACAAGATAGCAGGCTACGGCACGGTGGAAATCTCCAATAAGAAATCTAAGGCGCTGCAGTTAAAGGTTTCGGAGAAGAGGCTCTATGACGACACGGGGCCGCTTTATGATGCCAACACGGCGCTGGCGAATGAATCGTTTACGAAACTGCTTAAGATTGGCGGCGGTCCGAACCGGTCACTGCAGATTAAAATCTACATCTCCAAGGGCTCCGTGGCCATCCGGCAGTTTGATTACACCTATTCGGAGGTTTAACACTCATGAATTACGCAGAAACGTACCCCTTGAACGTAACGCCCCAGGGGGATTCTACCCGCTCTGCCGTGGAGAAGAACCGAAAGGAAATTCTCTCCCTGGTGGCGGCGCTGAATGCCCAGCCAAGCGGGGCGGTTGGAGGAAGCCGCCAGCGGGTGCTGTCGGCGGCAATGCTGTCAGGGGCATGGAATTTCCTTTCCTCCGACGGCCTGGCGGTGATTATCAACGGCTCTGTGACGCCTGTCATTATGAGCTTCGCCGACGGCTGCGGGGAAAGCGGAAACATCGATTACATCGGCGTGGTACGGGACAAGCTTTCCGCATGGCAGCTCCCTGCCAATAACACCAGCTATCTTTACATCGAACGCTCTGACGCAGGGGCTCTGACCTACGGCTCTACGACCATCGCGCCGGTGGAGCAGGACAGTACGCCATCCGCCGGAACCAATGACGCCGGCCTGTGCTGGTTCTCCACGCTTGAATCCAAGATGTATGTATGGACCGGCTCCGCCTGGCAGCATAAGGTTCGGCTCTTCGTGGGCACTGCCAAAACGGACGGCTCCACGGTGAATAGCATTACTTACAAGGAATACCCTCAGCAGCTGGCACCTTCCCTCCAGCAGAAGCTGAAGGAAATCGAAGCAGAGGCCACGAAGAATGAAAACTGCATTTCAGCCATTAAAATCGGCGATGTGACAGTGACGGCCAACGGCCACCAGGACACCTTCACCATCACGGCGGAGGGGCTTATTGCTCTCTCTGCAGATTCAAATACAAGGACCATCAAGCTCTCCACTCCGGACCTCTCCAAAGTGTACGCCCAGGCCAAGCTGGACGCCCATCCGGTGGGCTCCATCTACGAATCCACGGACAGCACTTCCCCGGCCACGCTCTTCGGGGGAACGTGGGAGGCCATGGATGCGGGCCGCGTGCTGGTGGCACAGGGCAAGGCGTCAACAGGGACCAACTTCAATGCAGGGGCTACCGGCGGCGAGGAAAAGCACACACTCACCACGAGTGAATTACCGGAGCATAGTCATACAGGAACTACCAACTCAAGCGGTAATCATAGCCACTCTGTCACAATGGCAAGGACATCAAAATCCGGGAACGAAACGCAAACGGTTTGGTCATATTATGAAAACCTGTATGGAAATGGCTCTGTATACACATCGAACAGCGGTAACCATAATCATTCGTTCACAACAAATGTGACAGGAGGGAATTCTTCTCACAACATCATGCAGCCGTATCAGGTGGTTTACAGATGGCGGCGCACTGCTTAGGCAATCCGTTTCCACCGATATACCACTTCATAAGGCTGTAAGTTATTGTGGCTAGCACCACCGCCGGTATAAGACGTGTTTCCCGTCCAATTCTTGGAGGCATCAAAGGAAATTGTAGAGGTAAGAATGGGCTCTCCATCATGCCCATCGCCGCCGTCCTGCCTTTTTCCCGTATTGCTCCAATTAAAGGCCCCGCTGGCTGTTGTCTTTGTTTCTCCATAAGCAGAGCACACCGTTCCGGCAATATTCATGGTTCCGCGACCGTGGGCGTGGGACGGCATTTCACTCGTGGTTATTCTCACCAAAGGAGTGACAAATGAACATTGATATTTTCAACAGTATTTCCCAGACGGCCGCCAGGCTGACAGACCAATGGGCCTTTAAGCTGGCGGCGTCATGGATTATCGGGATAGAGCTCCATCTGGGGCTCTTTTCCATTTTCGCCATTCTTGTGATGCTTGACCTTTTCACAAGGTGGATAGCTATCTCTTACAAGCGCCTTGACGGCGCAGGCCTTCCGGATGACCTCTACAGCTCCATCAAAGGCATCCCGGAGGCCCACAGGGAGGGGCTTATTTCTTCCTGCGTCATGAGGCGCCAGTTTTGGAGCAAGATGGCCACCTACATGATTCTGGTGATGGCGGCGCTCCTGGTGGACAACGGCCTCATGCTGATAAGCAGGAGTGCCATAGCCACCACGCTGATTATCACCTATCTCTCCATGACGGAGCTCTTGAGCATGGTGGAGAATCTCGATGAGGCCGGCGTTTCGGCCCTTCATCAGTTGACTGAAATCTTGAGAGGACGGCGGGGAAGATGAAACTGGATTCACTGCATGACATGGTGAGGGACTACGCAAGGCGCACCGGCGAAAGGGTGAACCTTGACGGCTTTTTCTGGGATGATAAGAAGGGAGGATTCCATGACGGATACAACGAATATTTTAAATACTTCCCTCATGTGGGATTTGTATTCTGGTCCATCGTGGAACATGCCGGAAATCGGTATTTCTCTATTAACCAGACCTATGGGAAATTCCATGAAATGTGCCCCTACATGAGGGAGGTGATGCACCTGAACGGCCTCACGGAAATCATCACGAGGACCACCAGGCCGCCCAAGGTGCACGAGCGCCGGTGGGGCATGAAGCACCTGAAGGAACTTGACTACACCTTTCAGGGGCGCCGCTACCACGTCATGCTCAGTGATATCACCCATCTGAACTAATGAAAGGAGAATTCATCATGCTGAAATTTGATTTACAGCTCTTCGGAGGCGGGAAGAGATCCAAGGTTGTGAGCACCTCCGCCAAAGTGCCGGAGGCATCCAGCGAGGAAAAGCAAGCGCTTTCCAACGAAATGGACTGGCTCTCCAATGCCCTGGGCGTCTCCAAAAACCTCATGAACCTGGCGAACGGGCAGATTAATAACAACCAGGTGACGCCGGATTATAACGGCCTCCTGCAGAGCGCCCTTTCCGGCACCCAGCAGGCAGGGCAGACGGTTTCCGGCCTACTTCCGCAGGTGCAAAGCGGCGTGACCGGCGCCAATGATGCCAACAACGGCTACATCAACGGCATCGGCAATGCCATGGAGACCTACCAGGAAGGGAACAAGTATCTGGATAGCGATTACCAGAAGGCTCAGGCAAACAATGCGGACACCATGAGCGGCCTTCTCTCCGGAGAGCTCCCCTCTGCCTACGCCCAGAACCGGCAGAAGGCTCTGCAGTCTGATCTTGATTCCACCATGGGAAGCACTCTTTCCTCCCTGGCTGACAGGGGAATCATCAATTCCTCCGTGGCAGGGCAGGCCATGAATGATATTTCCAAGAACGCCGCCAACTCCCTGGCATCCAGCTACACCAATGACATGAACACGGCGTCAGGCCTTGCGAATAATGCCTACAACAACCAGCTGAATGGCCTTAATGGCAGGGCGGGCCTTCTCTCCGGCCTCTACTCCGGCCAGCTTTCCGGCATCGGCCAGCAGGCAGGACTTACCGGAAACAACGTTTCCAACATCCTCAACGGAGCCAATGCCCAGGGAAGCCTTGCGGGCCAGCAGGCGAGCCTTGCCAACCAGCCGATTAATACGGCGGCAGCCGCCCAGAGTAACGCCGCATCTACGCCGCTCAACTACTTCAATGCGGCCATCGGACTGCAGAGCCCGAACCTCAATCTCTATAACAGCATGAGCGGCCACCGGTACGCAGCCGCCACCCCGGGGCAGACCTACGTCAAACAGGGAAGCGGCGGATGGTTCGGAAACCTTCTGGGCACGGCGGCCAACGCTGCAGCAGCCTACTACGCCTGCTTCCCGGCAGGCACATTGGTGGCCACGGGGTATGAAGACGTGCCCATCGAAAAGATGAGGGAAGGCGATACCGTGGTCATCCAGGGCGGCCATCTGGCCCATGTAAAGAAAGTGCATGACATGGGCGACCAGGTGACCCACAACGTGGAGACGGTGCCAAGCATCGACGGCACAATCAGGAAGGTAACCACTACGGCCACCGAAGTGTTCCTCACGCCGGAAGGCAGAAAACCGCTCTCCGCATTGAAGGCAGGCATGAAGGTATGGACCGTGGACAGCTTCCGCAGACTGTCCCACGTGACAAAGAACAGGGCGGCTGAAAGGGTGTATGAACTGGAACTTGATGATGACAGCGCCCTCTTCTACGCTAACGGATTCGCTGTCGAACCGCTGACCGCCAAGGATAAGGCGGCCAACGTGAAGGCTGATGGAAAGGAGGAGAAATAATATGGCAGTTGCTTATATTCCTGCAGATAACATGGGTGTCTGGCAGTCTCTGGGGAATGCCCTGGGGACTTACCTGGGAAAGCGGGCTTCCGACATCCAGAATACCCATGAGGCGAAGGAATACGCTAATGTATGGTTCCCGAACCTCACCGGCTCCCAGCCCCAGGAGGCCAAGACCATGGCGGACTATCTTCCCCAGGATACAACGCCGACGCTTCCCCGCCTTTCCGGCGGCGGGCTTTTAGGAAATGCCTTCTCCGGAGTACAGAGTGCCATGCCTTCCATCACGGCCAACGCACAGCCCATTACCGGCACCACCACCAGCGGCGGCACGGTTCCCACCGGAATTCTTAGCGGCGTTTTCGGGAATGTCCAGAATGGCATTCAAAACGGCGCAGGAGCGTCGGCAGGAAACGGGGGTGCAACTATACCCCCTGCCCTTGCAAACGCCGCACAGAGCTATATGGCCCATCCCAATTTCAATTCTGCGTCCCAGGAGCAGGCGCCTTCTAACGGAGAACAGGGAGGAAACGATCTCCCCTCTGCCCCCGACCGGCAGGCCATCCGTCAGAAGAACATGGCAGACAACGGCGTCACCTACCGGGACCTCTACGTCTCCACTGTGAAAGCCGGGTACTCCCCGGAAGAAGCGAGGACCATGACACTCGACAGGGTGAAGCAGGATGAGGACAGCGCCTACAACGCCCAGCGCAACAAGTACGTTTCCAAGGTGTTGAACCCCATGAAAGAGCAGATTCTGAACGCCCTCGTCTTCACGAAGGACAATGACGGCAACACCGTGGTGGATACCTACCACTCTTCCAAGCTGCCGGGCCTCATTCCGGCCATCAACCGCTACAACGAAATGGCGTCCAACGCAGGGTTACAGGGGCTTGACCTGAACAGCCTGAACAGCATTTCGAAGCTGACCAAGCCGGATTACAAGTATATGCAAGGGAAGAACGGCCATATCGTGCGCATTAATGGGGATAGCGGAGCCGTCTCCGACGCCGGAGATTTCTCTGATCCGCGAGACCAGTACATCAGAACGACTGCAGGATTCTGGGATGTGAAGAACAGAAAATTCATCACAGACCCCGCCACCATGAAGAAAATTGAGATTGACCAGCAAAGAGCCAACGCACAGGGCAGAGTGGCCGACTCCACCATTTCCATGAACCAGTACAGGATGAGGAATCCTTCAAGAGGCGGCACCAGCGGCCTTACTTCTCAGGAGATTTCCACCCTCCGCCAGCTGCACATGGGATGGGTGAAAAACAATCCTGACAAGGATGAATCTGACAGCCCATACTACTCTCCCCTCATGAGCGCGCTGCCTGCTATGGGCGGTGGCTCTTCTGGCGGCCAGCAGGACCCGGTGGACGCCAGAATCGATGCGCTCCGGCAGCAGGGGTGGTCCCCTGAAAAAATCATCGCAGGGCTGAAGGCTTCCGGCAATGACGCTTATGTTTCTCATGTGTGGTGAGGTGATTTAGATGAACTATGGAGAAACGGGATTCGATGACCTGGTGAACTATAGCCAGAACACGGGGAGCGACCTTTCCGGATCCGGCGATACCGGCTTCGATGACCTGGCGAACAATTCCCCGTCCCAGCAGGATGATTCTATCCTGGGCAAGCTGAAATCTTTCGGGCAGAAAGTCTATGACCAGGCCGACAGGACTACCACGAATATCGAAAACGCCCTCCCGAACTACATCGGGAAGGTGGAGAGGGCGGCCGACGCCTACGGGCAGGAGGTTTCCCAGGCGGCCACCCGTGCTTATGAGGCACGAGCCGGAGGAGAGGAAATCAATGATGAGGACCCGACAAGCGGTTATGAAGGGCAGAACTATGACACGGCCAAGGCAGGCCTTTACGATGCGGCCGTGGGCACTCCTGCGGGGTATGTGGCCATTACTCCCTTCGTGCCGGCGCCGATACGCGGGGCGGCTGGCCTTCTGGCGGCGCCCACCATAGTGAACGGTACCATGAACGCCTATGACCAGAACGTGGCCAATGATGACGGCACGCCGGTGGTATCCACTGCCAAGCAGACGCTCCTGGACCCTGTCATCGAGCCGGTGAAGGAAGCGGTGACACAGCCAGGGAAGTACGTGCAGGAAATCGTGGACAACCCTCTCAACGTGTGGGACAAGGTTTTCCTGCCTTATTCCATGGCAGAAGGCGCCGTCAAAGGCGGCGAGAAGCTGGTTCCGGACAGGGTAAAGGAAAAGGCAAAGGCCAGGATGGACAGCGCCGTGGATACCATGGATGCTCTGGGAAGAGACCTCCGGGGTGAGGATGTTTCCAGGGGAGGCTCCACCGGCTTTGATGACCTGGCGGGAAGCGGCGAGGGCGTGAAGGCCATGAGAAGTGACGTATACGACCCCTTTGGTGACGTTGAACCGGCTTCCCGAGGCGGTTCGACAGGCTTTGACGACCTTTCCAGAGCGTCGAATGATAACGCCGCATCCTATGACGCTTTTCCTGCTGATGTTTCCGCTCCCGTGTTCAACGTGGCAGGCGATGCTGACTGGGCGGGCATGAATAACTCCACCAAGGCGGCGTCCAATGAGCTGGTGAGCCGCTGGAACCAGGCCCACCCGGAAGCGCCTGTCACCATGACAAGCGGCAAGCGTTCCGGAGACGGCACCTCCCACCACGATGCGGGGGAAGCCGTGGATTTCGTCTCTGATGCCTTTGAGGGAGAGGCAGGGCAGCCGCTCCGTGATGAATTCGGACGCATGGCCTCCGACATGGGCCTCACTCCCTTCGATGAATACAACGGCAGCGGTAACGAGGCCTATGCCCGTGGCGAGAATTTCCACGTCACTGTGCCCAAGGACTGGCAGGGAAGCGGCCGCAGCGTGGCTGACATGGCTGATGATACAGGCTATGGATTCGATGACGGCATGAGGGACGCTTCCAACCTGGCTGATGATTCCGACGGCGGCATGTACGAAGAGACCGGCGACATGGCCACGGACGTATACAACCGCTACCGACAGGACGGCCTCACGGACGCAGAAGCGGCAGGCATGACTGGAAACATTGCCCAGGAGAGCGATTTCAACACCGGCGCCGTATCAAGTGACGGTTATGGTGCAAGGGCCCTCATCCAGTGGGACGGCGACCGCTACGCCCGATTTGAGAAGTGGTGCGAGGACAACGGCCGCGACCCCTCCGACTGGCGGGCACAGGTTGACTACTCCGTGGATGAAATGAAGACCACGGAGCCGGACGCCCTCCGCCGGATGCGCGAGAGGGGAGACGACCTCACGCCGGAGGAAGCGGCACAGATTATCCGTGAGGATTATGAAAGGCCGGACCCCGCCCAGGCTAATGACGCCCGCCGCATGAGTGAAGCCAGAAGGGTGTACGACCAGGGCGGCAGTCGGCAGAATGCTCCCATAGATGACGGAGAGACTTCCCGATCTTCCGGCGGCGAGGATGGCGTCATTGAAACCGGCGACAGGGGCGGTACCCTCAATTTCGATGAGCCTGCTCCTTCCGACAGAGCGCAGGCCATGAGGGATGCTTACGACCCGGTGCAAGACCGCAAAGAGGCACAGCTGGAGCTTATCCTTCGAGAAAATCCTATGCAAGATGACTATCACACAGGAATCCGCTCCGTGAAGGACATCAATACGGCAGAAGAGGCTTTCCGACAGGCTATTGAGGATGGAGAAGGTACAAATCCGGATTTTACTACAGATATGATTGAGGATTCACTTCGAAGCGGCCATGTAACTGTTTACAGCTCCGGGCCTATAAAGAAAGGATCTTTCATCACTCCCTCCCGGATGATGGCAAACGATTATGCAGGAGGCGGCAGAATCTATTCCAAGCGTGTACCGCTGAAAGATGTGGCGTGGATAGATGACGCTGAAGGCCAGTATGCGCCTGTAAAAGTCTCCAGCACTTCCCGCGGAAACATCCAGGCTATGAGAGACACCTCCCAGCCGCTCAGCCAGGCAGACCTTTCCCCCAGATTAAAAGGGGAAGCTATCCGGGATGACGCTTCCCGCGGGTATGACGTAACCGGGGAAGGCAACGCCCAGACCATCCAGCGCATGGACACCATCCGCAGCATGAGAAACGATGTGGACTACACGGCCCATGAGGACAGCGGCGTGCCGGTCACCCGCCAGGGCATCGTGGACTACGTGAACCGGCTTTTCAATGCCACCATCAGAACCGGCCGCACGGAGAAGGGCGCAAGGGGCCAGTTCGACACGCTCTCCCACGTCATCCGCACCCATAATTTCGCTGAGCCCCGTGTTATTGCCCATGAACTGGGCCATTTCCTGGACGAACGTTTCCACTTTTCCAAGGCTCCTGCTTTTTCGAGCGAGCTTCTCCATCTGGTGAAGGATAGATTCGAAAACGGCTATGACGACCTGGACGTTTCCGGGAAAATGGGGGAAGGCTTCGCCGAATTCTTCCATGACTATGTGACCGACAGGGCGCAGGCACGCAGGAACGCTCCGAAATTCTATGACTACTTCGAGAAACAGCTCCATCAGGACACCAAACTTACGGGGTCGGTGAACAAGCTGACCAAGGTAATGTACCAGTGGGACCACCAGGGCGCCGTGGCCAGGGTGAAGGGGCATGTTTCATTTGCCTCCGATTCCACGGGCTTCCAGGGACTGAAGAACATGCTGCAAGATGGCACCTTTGGCGAAGCAGGTAAGAAGGCATGGAGCCGCCTCTATACGGAGATAGTAGATGAAAACCATCCGCTCTTTGAAGTGAAGGCAGATGTGGAAAAACGAATTGGCCGCAAACTTGCTTTTGATGAAGACCCGTACCGGAATGCCGTTGATGCTCGTGGATTGGCAGGAAAGGCCATCACGCTGCTGCAGCATGGAGACCCGGAAAGGAACATCCCTTCCCTGAAGAGCATTTTCCAGAAAGTGGGCAAGGACAAGCTGAAAGATTTCTCTGCCTTTCTGGTGGCCCTCCGTGAAAAAGACATCTACGACTTCAACAGCAAGCTGCAGAAGGGGGAAGAAGGGGCCGCGCTGAAGGCGACCATGGACCCCATTGATGCAGGCATGACCATCCGTGAGCTGGCGAAAAAGCATCCGGAATTCGTGGAGGCCGCCAAAGATCTCTACCGCTTCCAGCAACATCTGATTGATGAGCTGGTGAATGCGGGCATGCTCTCCGCCAAAGCGGCGGCGGACATGCGGAAGCGGTGGCCGCACTACGTCCCCTTCCAGCGCATTGTGGACGGCATCGATGCGCCAAGCGTAGGAGGGAAGAAGTTCGTGAACGTGGGGAACACCATCCAGAAGTTTAAAGGCTCCTCCCGTGACATCGTGGACCCCCTGGAAAGCGTCATTTCTAATACCTTCCGGGTGGTGAGCGCTATCGAGAGAAACAAGGTGGGACAGTCTTTCGTGAAGTTTTCCCGGATGAAAGGCATGGGAGATCTCTGCGAAGAGGTCAGCGGCACGCCAAAGGCCACGGACAGTACTTTCTACGTGTGGGAAGGCGGGAAGAAAAAGACCTACGCCACCTCTCCGGAGCTGCTTGACGCTCTCAAGATGATGAATCAGGAAGGAATGAGCATGCTGGTGAAGGTGCTCCGTGTTCCGGCGGGATGGCTCCGAAGCGGCGCCACGCTGTCCCCGGAATTCATTCTCAGGAACCCCGTGCGTGATATGGTTTCTGCCGCCCTCTATTCCAAGCATGGATTCATTCCTGTGTGGGACACCGTGCGGGGGCTCTCCCTCTATCTCAAGAAGGGGAAAGAGTACTGGGATTATATGAACAGCGGGGCAGCGCAGTCGGCCATGGTTTCCCTTGACCGTGACTATCTCCACGGCCAGATGAGGGACCTCCTGAAGAAGAAAAGCGTGCTTTCCCTGTGCGCCAATCCCATCGAAGCGCTCCGGGCTTTTTCCGAAGCGACTGAAATGGCCACAAGGCTGGCGGAATTCGACCTGGCAAAGAATGGCTACACCGGCATCGGAAACAGACTTTTCGGGAAGGATAGAAAACCGCTTTCCAACACGGAGGCAGGAATTGAAGCCAGAGACGTAACACTTGACTTTGGCCGCCACGGAAAGAGCACCCAGAGCCTGAACCAGACCATTGCCTTTTTCAATGCGGCTATTCAGGGCACTGACAAGATGATTAGAGAGTTCAAGGCGCACCCGGGACAGATGACCATGAAGACCTTTATGGGCATTACAGTGCCCTCTCTGGTGCTGTGGTATCTCAACAAAGATGACCCACGCTATCAGGAGCTCCCGCAGTGGCAGAAAGATATTTTCTGGGTGATTCCAGGGAAGGACACGCTGTACAAGATTCCGAAACCTTTCGAGCTGGGAATTCTTTTCGGCACCGTACCGGAGAGAGTAATGCAGTACATGTACGACAAGGAGAAGGGCAGGAACGGCCCTGGATTCAAAGGGCTGGGAGCTTCCATCACCAGCAACCTGCTTCCGAGTGCTATCCCCACGGGCATGCTTCCGGCTCTTGAATGGATTTCTAACTATTCATTCTTTATGGGCCGCAACATCGTTCCCCTTTCCCAGTCGAAACTTCCGGACCGCCAGCAGTACGGTCCCTATACGAGCTATCTGGCACGCAAGGTGGGAAATGCCTTCGACCTGTCCCCAAGAAAGATTGATAATACCATCCAGGATGTGGGCGGCAATCTGGCGGCCCTGGGGAACAGTATCATCGACCAGTCGGCCGGACTGGCGGAGACAAGGCCTGCCAAGAAGTGGAGCGAAGCGCCGGGGGTTCGTGGCTTCACGGCCACGCCCTACGCCTCTTCCGACAGTGTGCAGCGTCTTCGTGATGACTACAGTCAGCAGGAAAAGCTGTACAACGAATTCAAAATGACCAAGCAGAAGCCGGAAGGCTATGATGCCGCCAAGTATGTGCGCTATAAGAATGCCATGGACGCCATGCAGTGGACTTACAAGGCACAGAAAAAAGTTATGGATTCCGACCGCCTCAGCAGCGAGGAAAAGCGGGAGCGGATTGACCGCATCAAGATGCAGCAGACAAATATTGCCAGAAGGGCCCTGGGCCTTTCCAAAGTTTCCAACGAATAAGGAGGAAAAATCATGAAAGGTGTAGACGTTTCTTATGCTAATGGCCATGTGAATTGGTCAGACGTGGCGGCGGCAGGCTTTGAGTTCGCCATGGTGCGGCTGGGCTATGGCCACGGCCATATGGACGAAAATTTCTATGAAAACATCAACGGGGCCATTGCGGCAGGGCTGAAGGTGGGGGTGTATTTCTACTCCTACGCCCTCACCCAGGAAGATGCGGACTATGAGGCCGATTTCCTTGTACAGACACTGCAGGACTGCGGCCTTACTGCAGAGAAGCTTCCCATGGGGGTATGGATTGATGAAGAGGATGCTGACGGCTGGCGCCGCAACCATGGCCTTGATGTGTACGCAGACCATCAGCTGGTGACCAACATGGCCACCGCCACGGTCAATAAGCTGTGGGATGCGGGATTCACTCCGGCAGGGGTGTACATAAATTGTGACTGGAAGGAAAACGTTATCGACATGGAGCAGACCGGCGGCGCCGGCCTCTGGCTGGCCCAGCCGGGGGCTTCCTCTCCGGATTACGACTGCATGCTCTGGCAGTACACTTTCACTGAAAGCATCAATGGCCACGAGTTTGACGCCAACATGGTGATGGGAGGTTTTGACAATGTTTAAATTAATAGGCGACAGCATCAACATCACGAGGGGAGATACCGGCATGCTCCAGCTGGAGCCCGCCCTTGACGGGGAGCCCATGGAGAAAGGCACCTATACGGCAGTGCTTTCTGCAAAGGCCGACATGGATGATGAGGCCTACCTTCTGCAGAAACAGGCTGATGATGACGGCCGCTTCTTCTTCAGCCATGATGACACGAAGGACATCCCCGAAGGGACCTACGTTTATGACATTGAAATCCGGAGCGGCGAGCAGGTGTGCACCATCGGGCCGTCCAAGTTTAACGTGAAGGGAGATGTGACCCGGGATGACTGAGAAAACGTTCACTGCGGCCACCATGAAGGTAAAACTGACATCGAAGCAGACACTTTCCGCCAAGCTGAAGGCCGACGCTAGAATGACGGCGAAAATGGACCTCATGTACAAAGGCGATAAAGGGGACAAGGGAGACACCGGTGACACCGGCGAAACCATCGCCTCCGCCTATTGCAATCCGGACGGCACCATGGTGCTCACCATGGATTCCGGGCGTCGGGTGGCCACGAACCTCCAGCCGCTGACGGACAGCATTGGTTATGCGGAAAGTGCCAAAGAGAGCGCTGCCGCGGCAGCAGCTTCCCAGCAGGCAGCATCCGGGAGTGAAAGCGCGGCGGCATCCAGCGCATCGTCCTCCGCCTCCTCCGCTTTGGCGGCCAAAACGAGCGAGACGAACGCCAAGGCCTCCGAGACAAAAGCGGCAGTAAGCGAAAGCGCTGCCGCTTCATCTGCCAGTGCGGCGGCGTCCTCCGCATCCGCGGCGTCCTCTTCCCAGAGCGCCGCAAAAACCAGTGAGACCAATGCCAAGACGAGCGAAACCAATGCGGCGGCTTCGGCCTCTGCGGCGGCGGCTTCCGCACGGACACAACAGGCGGACTGGACGGAGACGGACAGCACATTCCAGAGCTTTATCAAAAATAAGCCCACGAATCTGCTGACCACCAACACCACGCAGACCATTACAGCGGATAAGACATTCGCTGGAGCGGTAACCATGGCCACGGTCAACACCACATCTCTCACCGTCACGGGCTCCACGTCAGTCCCCACTGCCAACGCTGATAACAACTCCAATACCGTGGCGAACACGGCCTTTGTAAAAACGGCCATCGCCAATCTCGTGAACGGCGCGCCTTCCCAGCTTGACACGTTGCAGGAACTCTCTGCGGCATTGGGGAATGACGCCAACTTTTCTGCGGCGGTGGCGAATGAAATCGGAGAGAAAGTCAGTAAGAGCGGCGACACCATCACAGGGCCGATTCTCTACGACAAGACGCCGAACGATGATACAGAGCTTCCGAATAAGGCGTATGTTGACGCCGCTATCAAGTCGGCGGTGGATAAGAGTGCCACAGAAGCGGACACCAAGATTTCTACCGCTCATAACTATATCAAGAGGAATACTGCTTACAAAGTAGGGGATATTCTTGAATCTCCTAATCTCCCACGTGGTTACTTAATCGTTGTTACACAGGCAGGGACGACAGGTAGTTCAGAGCCCAATTGGACAACCATTAAGAACTCATTGGGGGGGGTAGTTAGTGACGGTACAGTACAGTTTTACATAAATGATACTTTAAGTAAGCACGCACTTGGTGATATTGTCTATAAGCCTCTTGAAAAGGTAACGGAGCATGAATATCTTCTTCCGCTTGATGGGCAGACGATTGACAATACAACGTACAAAAGGCTGGTGGACTATCTGGGAACGACGACCCTCCCGAACCTTAATGGGCGGTATCTGAGAGCGGACAGCACACCAAATACGATGGTGGCGGCAGGACTTCCGAACATTGAAGGGTGGGCAAATGTTGCATTTTCTTCTGATGACACATCATTGTCAGGTGATGTAGACACGAAGTTATTTTCATCAGTTTGGAAAGTCTCAGGAACACAAGAGGGAACATCCAGGACTGTAGGGAATCTAACTTTTAACGCTCAAAATTACAATTCTATTTATGGCAACTCTAATACAGTAACCCCATTAACCTACACCGTGCGTGCCTATATTTGTTATGCATAAAATTAAAGGGGACAAATAAATTATGGCAGTAACAATTACAGACGGAGGATTGAAAGGCGTAATTCGTAAGGTTATCCCATCCATCGAAAGACATGAAGCGTCTGAATTTAACATCGAAAATGGAACGAATACAGAAAGTACAAATACATATTATATGAAAATAGGAAGATTAGTTTATGTGAATTTATCCGGTATACTCACAAAAGACGGTACTTCACAAATAAAAATTACGGGACTACCTAAGCCACTGTATAGAGTTAATGCTTGCTTATTCTCTAATAAGTCCTTCAATTGTGTTGGCATGTTTAGCATTGATGATGGCGCATTTGTGTCTATGACGACAGGGCAAATCGAAGATTTATACGGTTCTTTCTCATATATTGCAGAAGAATAAGATATTCATGCCATAGGTTGTCATCTGATAGACCATCATCATGAGAAAATAGGTGTAAATGACTGTGGGGCGCCAATTCCTCAACGGGCAAAAGTCAAGGGGGATGTGGTGGCAAAAGTTGACAGAAGAGTACAAAATTTGTACTCTCCATGTCACATGTCACTCACAAGTCAAGCACATGAGGATTCCCATGGCGTCTGCGTTATCCCGCTTTCCGCTCTGCCAAGATGGGCAGGATTTTCTTGTGGATGGGGATTTTCCGAATCCCCGCCAGCGTCTTGCTTTTCTTCACGTTGATGTACTGCTGGCGGATGTTCACATCACCGGCGGCGAGGGAAATGTATTCTCCGGCCCTCATTCCGGTGTAAATCAAGATGAGCACATCTTTCACGCCTTTCACCGTTTCGACGGATTTCCATAGCTTTCCTATCTGGCGGGCGGTGAATGGCCTTTTGATGTAAACGGGAACGTGCTTCGGAAGCTCCAGAAAGCGGCTGAGGTCCGTTTCCACAATTTCATTCTTCATGGCATATTGGTAAAGCTGGCTCAAGAGGACGCGGCATTTCTTGCGGGTGAAATATCCGGCATCGATTTCGTCGAGAGCACTCTGCAGGTGGTGGTAGGTGAGTTTTCCGAAGGGCATGGAATAGAGGGGAGAAAGATGTTTATAGCTGATTTCATAGGCAGAGCGGGAAGAGGCTCCGATGGCTTCAAAGTGGCGGCGGCTCCATGCATGGTAGACAGCGGAGAATGTGACTTCCCTTTCCAGCGTCATGCGGTTTACTCCGACAATAAAGGAGAAGGCCTCCTCTCTTGTGGCAAAGTAACCGAGAGGCTTCTGCCTCCCGTCAATCGTCTTTTTGACAACCCACGGCCGCCGCCGGTTTCCCGTGAGCTTGTATACTGTCCCATATCCATTGGGGAGTTTCATTTCATCCAATTTCCTTTCTATTCTTGAATGTAGGAGGCTAAAGAATGCCTGATTTCAAATTATCCGATACGGCCAAGAGCTGGATTATTCCCATCCTCCTCACGGCTTTTCTGGTTTCGCTCTACTTTACCGGGCGATACTTTTATGAAAAATACCAGGATGAGAAGCCGAAGGTCATGACCACGGAGGAAGTGCATGATCCGGCCAAGGTGGCCAAAGAGATCCATGTCACCACTCCGGCGGCCCAGACCATTGTGAGAGAAATTGAACGCTCCGGCAGCTCCACTCCGCAGATTTCCTACTACGTCACTGCCCCCACTGTGGAGAAGGGAGCCGAGACTGTGGCAAAGCAGATAGAGGAAAAATCTCCGGAGGCTCCCGCCGGAGTGCTCAAAAAATCCGACCGCACTATCATCACACCGAATGAGGAGAAGCAGAAGGTGGATGTTTATAAAATCAATCTCCGGAAGGCCCACAAGCTGAAGACTGGCATGACGTACCTGGATAATCATGCCTACCTGTCTACCGGCTACCAGGCTGGCAGGTGGGAAGGGCTGATTCACTTCGACACTCGGACGCTGGAGCCCAAGGGTGGTACCATCACCTACACTGTGCTTGAGTGGTAATGAGTTACCACGATTAGACACTTTAGGAGACTGTAGAAAAAATAGGAAAAGCCGCCTCCTCTATCAAGGGGAAGCGGCTCTTTTCTTTTGACGGCAAAAATACGGCAAAAATTTCAGCCCATTTCAGCCTATTTCAGCGGATTATGAAATTATGGACATGATTGAAAATTCCCGATAAATACTGATTCAACGGTTTTCGGCCTATTCTACTCGCACATACCAATGATTTATTATATAACAGTGCCAATTAGCAATTTTCCCCGTATTTATCGAATATTTTTATCAGACGGCAGACAGACGGCAAAAATTTCAGCTTCCGAAAATTTCTTCTATGTATCCATCGGCCTTCTTCCGGATGTCCTGGGTGTAATGGATGTAAGTGTTGTAGACTGTCGCCGGGGTATCACCCAGCACGGCGGCCACCAGGTTGATGTCCTGTGTTTCTGAGAGCAGGAGTGTGGCGAATGTGTGCCGGAGGGAATGCATGTGCATCCCTGGTTTGAATCTTGAAATTGCCCGATTGAGGGAGAGCTTCTTCCGCTCGAGCTCCGGGAGAATTCTCCCGTCGATAGAGCGGGGACTGCTCTGATTCCACTTCTGAAGTGCAGCAGCCAGCCGGGCGGTAAGGTGTAATGTTCGGTAGCTATTGCGGCTCTTTGGCGGCTTGAATCCTTTGCTCCCGTCTTTTCGGGTGCCCCATTGTTTATTGACTGTTATGGTCCTTTTGAAGAAATCGATGTCGGCCCAGGTAAGGCCTGCAATTTCAGCAAAGCGCATCCCGGTATTTAAGGAAATAAGCACGGCAAGGCGGAACGCCGGATTGTCTATAGATTCCACCAGCTGACTGGCTTCTTCTTTCGTGAACGCTTTTATTTTCTTTTCCCGCTTGTCCTTTTCTATGTCTACGGCAAGGACCGGGTTATCGGGGCGGATATGGTAAGTGCGTACGGCGTAAGAGAAGATTGTTTTTATTTTAGACAAAGTTTGATTTCTGGTGCTTATTTCCAGCTTACCCGCGAGCCCGTTGTAAGCGTTGATGACTTCCCCTTCTGTAATGTCATGGATCGGTTTATCTGCGATGGTTGGAACTCGGGCGATGGATTGACGGTATAAAATTGCGGTCCCGTACTCAATAGAAGTCTTCTTGTCTCTGAGAAAAACCTTTTCTGTGAAGTCACGGAGGGTGATGTCTGCCAGCTCCGGCGAGGCTCCGCTTTCGGCTTCCTTTCTGGCGGAGGCCAGTAAATCATCCTGGGCGGCGCGGGCCTCTTTCTTTGTCTTGAACCCCTGGCGGGATTTCTGCCTCCACTTCCGGTTGACTTTATATGAGAGGATGAGGCAGATGCTTCCGTTCTTTTCCCTGGTGGAAAAATGATATTCCATGAAAAAATCAGCTCCTTTCTGCTGGAAGTGGGCTGATTTTAGCGTATAATGAATATGGTAATCAGCCCACAATATGTTGTACCGAACATTTCTGAAAGCGCGATTACTGGCGCCCTTTTCGCAATTAGGGGACGCACGGCACTGCCTGATCTAATCAATCAGGTGGTGCCTTTTCTATTGGGGAAAATTAACCATGCAAATAATGGGCAAATGCTAATTTAGCCCCTTTGAGAAACCCATTAAAATGTTCAGTTTTAGATTCCCCACCCTTTGCAAGTTCTACAGCTTTCCAATGCCTTAGTCCGTCGCTCGAGACGTAAATTATATCTTTTTTAATAAAAGGCGGTAATTCATATACATCCCCACCCAAAACTATGGAAGTAACTTTTGTATAGGAGTCCATTGGCATAAAATACCAAATTGTTCTTCTGCCGGCGCCTTTCCTAAAAAGGTCATCCGATGTTGTCGGCTCAGGTATAAAGCCAAAATAGATTTCATCCTGGGAAAAGAGCATTCCGACATTATTGTTGTTGTATTGTATGGTTGGTGTTCGCCTGTCCAGATAATACGAGGTCCCTGCTATATCTGCTAAAAAATCAAATTCCTCTGCCTGACTTATAGATAAAGGGAATAATGTAAACATTGAAATCATTAGGGCAATTATAAATGCGCAAATCTTTCTCATGGACACTTACCTCACTTTATTTCTCCCTGCTTAATCACTGCCCTGCCCAGAATGCGGATATTTTCACAATTGGACTGATTAAATACCATGGGCGCATACTTCGGGTTTGCAGACACCAGGGTGACTGTATCACCAGATTTGTAAAAACGCTTGAGGCAGATTTTCTCGTTGTCTATTTCAACGACGGCTACCTGCCCATTTTCTATAGTTGGGGTAGACTTCACGAAGACTATATCACCGTCATTAATGCCAAGATCCTCCATGCTGTCTCCACGGATGGTGATGCAGAAATCCACATCATACTTTCCTTCCACGTTGATGAATGGGGTATCCTGGTTTAAATCTTCCAGAGGACTTCCTGCAGCGGCGTATCCCATCATTGGGACGCGCTTCCATTTCGGAGCGAATGCTCCTTTAGGAATATATGTTGTCTTGTCTGATTTCCCCAAGAGGTAATTCATGTCTACATTGAAGAAATCGGCCAGTTTTTCCAGGGTTTCAAAGTTGGGCTCCCGCTCCCCTCTTTCGTACATGCTGATGGCGCTTCTGGTAAGACCGGACTGCTTTGAGAATTCTTCCTGAGTGAGCACCTTTCCTTTTCTCAGTTCTCTCAATCTGTCATTGAATTTCATTTTTCTCTCCTTCCGCTTCTTAATTTGAATTATCTGCCCACATTTTAGCACGAAACGTGTTGACACGCAATGTGTTAAGTGCTATGCTTTATACATGACACGAAATGTGCCATAGAAAGGAGGGAGGAGCTATGCCAACGCCGAAGGAAATCGGTCAACGTCTTAGAGAGCTTCGCGGAGAAACACCAAGAGAGATTGTGGCTAAAGCCTGTGATATCTCTGCTTCTGCGCTCTCTATGTACGAAAATGGCTCCCGCATTCCGCGGGATGAAATCAAAATCCGTATAGCTAATTACTACAAGCTTTCGGTTCAGTGTATTTTTTTTATGAATCAATGGCACGTTTAGTGTCAGAAAGGAGAAAAGAAACATGAATGAGATTTTGAACATTAACAATGTCCATGGATATTTGGACAAGAAAGATGGGACGGCATATCTGAATACCGAAGATGTGGCAAGAGGCTTTGGATTTACCCAGGTTGCCAAAAGTGGCAACGTCGTAGTTAGGTGGGAACGAGTTAACCGCTATTTGTCTGAGTTTGGATTCATCCCCACTTGTGGGGACGGCGTTAAGGCTGGTGATTATCTCCCAGAAAACATGGTGTACCGCCTCGGCTTTAAAGCCAGCAATGAAGTGGCTCAGAAGTTCCAGGCAGTGCTGGCTGATGAAGTGCTTCCTGCTATCCGGCGACACGGGGCTTACATGACAGACCAGGCGCTGGAAAGAGCTATCACGGAACCGGATTTTCTGATTAAGCTGGCAACGAACCTCAAAGAAGAAAAAGAAAAACGCCTGGAAGCAGAACGGCAGATTGAGGCCGACCGGCCGAAGGTCACTTTTGCTAATGCCGTGAACGTCTCTAAAGATGGGATGCTCCTTGGAATGCTGGCAAAGCTGCTCCATCAGAACGGCGTAGATATCGGGCAGAAACGCCTATTCCAGTGGATGCGTGATAAGGGATATTTGATGAAGAACGGCACGGATAAGAATATGCCGACACAGAAGGCAAGGGAACTGGGGCTGTTCAAGGTCAAAGAACGTGCCATTGATAACCCGGATGGCTCTGTCAGGCTGACCCGCACGACGCTTGTAACCGGGAAAGGGCAAGAATATTTCATTAACAAATTTCTTGGTGCTTAAGGAGGCGACCGAAATGGCCTGCAGAACATTTTCCACCGCCGAGGTATCCACACTGTTCGGCATTTCTGCCGATTCCGTTGTGATAATCTCCCAAACCGGAACAATCTGGATTCGAACCAGAGAAACAGTTGCCTGTTTAACGCCTTAGCAGGGCGCCATTTTCGACCACTCAATCATTGTTCCAAATGCGGAGTGGCAAGCTCCGACTTCATAAAAGCTTACTGCTATCATACGTGCAGTCTTTTTCAGTCCCTACGTCCTTTATCCTACCTAAACAGAAGCAATACGTGATGTCGACTTTTCGTACTGTCTCTTGCTTAAGACACTTTCAGGCTGGCTCTTCGTGAAAAGCCTTCATTATATCTCACACATTATGCTAGGCATTATATGTGTAGTGCCGATTGGACCCATGGAGAATCGAACCCCAATATGGAGCTTGCAGAACTCCCATAATAACCGTTATATTATGAGCCCTTGAAGCCTCTGCCGAACTAAAGATTCGGCAGATTCTTGCACTTAGTCGCCTGTAAAGTGCTTCCTGTTTCATCGAGTTCGGTTGCTTGCTTTGCTAAGTTTGCAACCTTAGAACTCTCCACAGGCTTAAATTCCCGACCTTCCATCGGTACGTAATTAACTTAACTTATTTTATCAAATCTTTATAATTAGTTAATAAAATATCGGGTATGAGTGAGTTGAACACTCGACCCTTGGTCCCAAGCCAAGTATATTACCGTTATACAAATACCCGAAAATTGCACCCTCGAACCTATTCCTAGATTTCTCATGTGCGCGTTCTGTAATTGCAATAGTCGATTGCGCCTACAGACTTACGTATTGTTTGTTTGGACATTATGCACTTGTCAAACAAACTTGTTCATTTGTGCTTAGCAGCAGAACCAAACTGCCGATGATGTAATCATCTTTGGACTCAATGGGACTCGAACCCACAATCTACAGATGGCGACTTGCGCTTTAACCTGTTGTACGACCCTACCGTACTGTGTGCCCATACATAAAGCTACTTATTTGAAGTGCGCAAATGACCTGCTGCTTACAGGGCAGCCGCTCTACTAACTGAGCTAAAGTAGCATAATCTGACACGGCTGGACTTGAACTAACTCTGTTACATCGGGTGCTATTAGTGGAGCTTCAATGTAGTCTAGAATACACCAAAGATTGTTCGCTAATTCTTCTTGATGTAATATATCCGCCAAATCCTTTAAGCGGCGCATCAATAGCGAATTCGGGAGTCGAACCCAACTGTTAAGGTTGAAAACCTTACGGACTGAACCATCTATCCTAATTCGCCAAAAATCAGAAACGTACATCAGCATTGTCCGCGCGCTTAATACCTTTGCACGTTTCTAAAAATCACATCTATATTAACAGATATGAGACGGAAGCTGTAGGATTCG